>JAESGL010000118.1_pt1 | contig 107255 bp, 92 predicted proteins | sample 9269711 | NCBI WGS metagenome assembly JAESGL01 (sample SAMN14515918, study PRJNA621676) | algae metagenome | isolation source: Kastovskya adunca ATA6-11-RM4 and co-occurring heterotrophs from soil and... | place: Chile: Atacama Desert | collected 2011-06-27 | reverse complement strand
GGCTGAATCGTGCAGGAGATATGCATAGTGATGGTTTTGATGGTCAATTGCCTCTTGGCTTGGAATTTCATCATACCCCCGATGATGTAGTCGGTAAAATTCAGCATCCGCCCAGCGAAAAAGGTGTTGCAGCAGATACCGGCTACTATATCTGGGAATTTAACGATTGCAGATTTCATGTGATGTATAGTTTGATTGACTGGCAGGTGTATCGTGTCACCTGCTTTGCCCCTTTTGCGGAATAGAAATTTATGTTTCTAAAGGGATGAGGTTATTCCCTCCGCCTTGAAAATTCTCTTTTCAGCAGTAAACCGGTCGGCGGTCACTCAGTGCGGCGGCGATTGCTGCGATAGCTACTTGAAACGACAGTCTGAGTCGGGCGCGGTAAAGCCGCAGCATAGCCAGTGACCAAGCTAATGCTGTGCATCGCGCCACATATGACTGTGTGCAGCCCACCGCAACGACTACCCCTCGCCAGGACCCATCGTCAACACCACGGGCATCGTGGTACCGGAGACTGCGCCCGATCCGCACGGCAACAGCGCCCCGCCCATCAAGCCCACCGAACCCGAGAAGAGCTGGTGGAGCCGCTGGGGCAGCGACGTGGTGCATACCGGGCTGGACGTCGTCGGGCTGATTCCGGGCGTCGGCGAGATCGCGGACGGCGCCAACGCATTGATAGATCTCGCGGAGGGCGATAAGGTCAATGCCGCCATCAGCGCAGCCGCCATGATCCCGGGCGCGGGGATGCCCGCGACGGGGGCCAAGTAGGGCAAAAAAGCCGCGGGCGCTGCGGCCGAGGTGATAGGGAAGAAGACTGCGCGCGAGGCGGAAGAGGCGTTGGCGAAACGGCAGGCGAAGGAAGCGGAAGAGGCTGCGGCGAAGAAGGCCGAGGGTAATGGGGGAGGAAAGGACAAGGGCAAGCCGAAGAAGCACAAGGATTGCGGGAAGCGATCAACTTATAGCAAAGCGCCGAAAAAGTTGGGCGAACTGAATGCTGATCATATTCCTTCCGGCGGCGCCTTGAAAGAGGCTGCAAAGCGAATGCTGGAGGAGAAAGGAATATGGAAAAAACTGACTGAGGCGGAGCAAACATCTGTCTTAAACCGCGTCTACAATAACGCCCCCACAATTACCATTCCTGAGGACATACACAAAGAGGGGCGCACTTATGGAAATAAAAACAAGCCACTGATTAAAGGAGACTCAAAAGATTTGAAAGGATCCTTTAAGAAGGACGCCGAAGCCATTCGAGAGGCCATGAAAGGCAAAGACCATGGGTGTTTAGAGGAGTACAACAAGTCTGTGGATGAGTTGAAAGATTTTGATTTCGACAAGTATGTAGAAGACATGGCTCTAACGCATAAAGGCGTTAAGGCAAAAATTCCTGCGAAAAAATGAGGCATCAATGAATATACAGCGGCTTATTTCATTTCTGGGACATACTTCGAACAGTGATGAATTCATGGATTTCTTAAATGACCATGGAATCAAAAAAACGCCGAAGGGCGACTCTGTCACCAGGGTGAGAAGTGCGGATAAAAAAATATCCCTAGAGTTCGATCTCACTGAAAGTTACCTGGAGGACAATCCGAGGCAAGTGGTCGGCTCCGGATGGTTTACATTTTCTTCTGTTGATATTTATCCAGGAGCTCAGGCTGATTTGCCCTTCGGCCTTTCCTTTGATCTTTCTAAATCAAAGCTTGACGCGCTGCTTGGCAATTCTTTTGACGATGCTGAAGATCAAGCTCAGGAATATCGTAAGGATGGTTATCTAATCATTGTTTTTTTCAATAAAAGCAAGTCAGGTGTAGACATTTATAGGTTCAAACAGCCTAACAAATATGATATAAAAAATATGAATCTTAAGTCGTGAGTCGACATGAATTCACATGCCGTTTTATCCTTCTTGGGCAGGTCGTCTGAGGACGAAGAATTCGATGCTTGGTTACTGAGCCAGCGCATTTATGATCGCCCGCATCGCGCGGAGGATGATGAGGATTATCCCGAGGATCCGGATGCTGCATTGAGAAACGCTCGCGACAGCGAAATATATGAAAGCGAGCGATATAGTGTTGCTCTCATCTACGAAGATCGAAAAAACTACGTTCGGCTTTTTGATTTTTCCGACTCTTCCAACGGTGGTAACTATGTCCTCAAACAGGTGGCTTTTTATGGGCCGGGCATATCAAATTACTCGGGGTATAAGTCTGCATTGCCGTTTGCTCTGGATTTTGCCGATTCGCCGGTGGAGGTTCGTAAGAGGCTGGGGCCGCCATTTGCTACACGTGCAATTCATGGCCTAGTTGCCGACTTGTGGGTGACTCCTGAGTGGCATATCAACGTCAGTTATACAGAGTCGTTGGATAGGATTGCAATTGTGCACGTGCGACGATTGCATAAATACGATGCTCGGATGTTGTCAGGAATTGATGTTCGTGATGGCAAGGATTTAGTTGTAGATGTGATGAAGCTGGGCGGTGTCTTAGGTCTTGAAGTCAATGATCCTAGGCTCGCTCAAGCTCTTTTGCCTTTGGACTGGAGTGATGATGTCAAAGATGAGGCAGAAGGCGCCGATGAAGTCTTCTCCTATGTAAAACGTGATGGCTTGACTCTTTACTTTCGGCAGGTAGAAGATAATGATGCGCCTCAGCTCGGCTCACTTAAAAAGGGCGCAACGTATCTTGCTGGTTTTAGGCTGAATCGTGCAGGAGATATGCATAGTGATGGTTTTGATGGTCAATTGCCTCTTGGCTTGGAATTTCATCATACCCCCGATGATGTAGTCGGTAAAATTCAGCATCCGCCCAGCGAAAAAGGTGTCGCAGCAGATACTGGATACTATATTTGGGAATTTAATTATTGCAGAGTTCATGTGGTGTATAGTTTGATTGACTGGCAGGTGTACCGTGTTACCTGTTTTGCGCCTTTTGTGAAATAGAAATTCTTTTTAAAAATTGCACTCTTTAAAAATTTGACCGCCAGTTAATTGCTCCACTGTGGCAAAGTAATCTAGAGCCTGCACCAACCCAAAGGGCGCCACCACCCGCTTCACCTACGACGCGGCCGACAACCTCATCGAAGAAGTCGGCTTCGACGGCCGCATCCAGCGCTACCGCTACAACGCCGCGGGCGAGCTGGCCGAGCTGCACGAGCGCGATGCTCGCCAGCCGCCGGACATCCCCTACGACCCCGATCCCGCGGCGCCGTTACCGAAGCGCACCGTGTTCCGCCGCGATGCGGTGGGGCGCCTCATCGCCAAGGCACACCTGGGGCCGGACGGCATGGAAGAAGGCGCCGGCAGCGGCCTCACCACCTTCGCCTACGACCTGCTGGGCCGCATGCTGCACGCCGGCAATGCCGATGCCCGCGTGCACTTCCGCTACGACCCGCTCTCGCGCCTGACGGAAGAGGTGCAGGAGCACCAGGCGCCGGGTGGGGAAGCGACGCTCGGGCGCTACGCCTGGCGTCATGCCTACGACGCGCTGGGCAACCGCACCGACAGTCGCATGCCCGGCGGACGGCACGTGCAGTGGCTCTACTACGGCTCGGGCCACCTGCACCAGATCCGGGTGGACGGGCACGTGCTCTCGGACATCGAGCGCGATGCCCTGCACCAGGAGATCGAGCGCACGCAAGGCGCTTTGGAGAGCCACCCCCGCTACGATCCGCTGGGCCGCATCCTGGCGGCGCAGCGCGGCGACTGCACAACACCACAGCCACCCCAGCCCACCGAGCGCGAAACCTTCGCCTTCGACCCGGCCGGCCACCTGCTCAACCCCAACCGGGGCGGCGCGCAAACCAGCGGCGGCGTCGGCCAGCGGGACCACCTGTTCTGTTCACGCGCGCCCGTCGAACCCGGCGCGTCCAGAGACCGCAGCTCTTCACCAAATCGTCCGCGACTCGATGGCCCGTGTCTGCAGCGACATCACCGCAGCACCGCCTCGTCGCTCCACGCGAAGCGCACGCGCGGCTCGATCTGCGCGATCTCGGCGCGCAGCAGCGAGGCCAGGCGCGCGGCCTCTCGCTGCGTGAGGCGGGCCACCGTGGTGGACAGGCTCACGGCCGCGAAGGCGCAGCCGCCCGCGTCGCGCACGGCGTGGCCCACGGCGGCGGTGTTGGTGTTGAGGCAGCCGCCGCTGCGGGCGTAGCCGAGCGCGCGCGTCTGCGCGATGAGCGTGCGCAGCGCGGGCACGTCGAGCCCGCCGTAGCGGCCTAGCACTGCGGCGTGGGCCGCGAGCGCTTGCTCCACGCGGGCGTCGTCCTGCGCGGCCAGCAGCGCCAGGCCGGCGGCCCCCACGCCGAGCGGCCGCCGGCCCCCGACGGTGACGGACAGCGGCGGGTCCAGCCGCTGCCGGTGGGTGTGGTCGTGGCACACCGCTTCGAGCCCGCTGCGCACGAACAGGTAGGCCGCGTAGCCCGTGGCCTCGGTGAGCCGGCGCAGGTGCGCTTCGAAGAGCGGCGCCACGTCGTGGCGGGCGCGGGCGGCCAAGCCGACTTCGAACGCGCGCCGGCCCAGTACGTAGCCGCGCCCGTCGGGCAATGCGGTGACGAGGCGCGCCTCCGACAGATCGCGCAGCAGCCGGTGCACCGTGGGGTGGGGGATGTCCGCCTGCCGCGCGATGTCGGACAGCGTCAGCCCGCCCGCGTCGTAGCGCGAGAGCTGGTCGAGGATGCGCAGGACACGGTCGAGCACCACGGTGGTCATGGCGGGCAGGATACCCGCCGCGGGAATGGAATCCGGCCCACGGTTGTCCACGCAGTGGAAAAACCGGTGGTGCGCGCCGCAGCGATCGCAACAATCGCAGTGCATCCGAACACCACGACTCCAGGAGACATTCCATGCACGCCCCCCGTTCCTCCGCCCTGCCGCGCCGCGCGCTGCTCGGCACCGCCGCCGCCCTGCTGCTGGGCGCCGCCGCAGGCCCCCTGGCCGCGCAGGACGCGTTCCCTTCCCGCCCGATCCGCTTCATCGTGCCCTACGCGGCCGGCGGCACCACCGACCTCGTGGCCCGCACCGTGGGCGCGCGCATGGCGCAGACGCTGGGCCAGCCGGTCGTGATCGACAACCGCGGCGGCGCGGGCGGCAATATCGGCATGGACGCGGTCGCCAAGGCCGCGCCCGACGGCTACACCGTGGGCATGGGCGCGATCTCCACCAATGCGCTGAACCCGCACATCTACAAGAAGATGTCCTTCGACCCGCGCAAGGACTTCACACCCATCGGCATGCTGGGCAACTCGACCATCGTGCTGGAAGCCGGCCCCGCCCTGCCGGTGAAGAACGTGGCCGAGCTGATCGACTACGCGCGCAAGCATCCGGGCCTGCCGTTCTCCACCGCGGGCGCGGGCACCTCCATGCACCTCGCGGGCGTGCTGTTCGGGCAGATGAGCAAGACCGAATGGACGCACGTGCCCTACAAGGGCAGCGCGCCGCTCATCACCGACCTGATCGCGGGCCAGGTGCCCGTGGCGTTCGACAACCTGCCGGCCTCGCTGCCGCACATCCAGGCCGGCAAGCTGCGCGCGCTGGCCGTGGCCGGTTCGCAGCGCTCGCCCGCACTGCCCGACGTGCCCACGCTCGCCGAGGCGGGCCTCGCCGGCTACGCGGTGGAGCCCTGGTTCGGCGTCTATGGCCCCGCCGGCATGCCGCCCGCCGTGGTGCAGCGGCTGGAGAAGGCGCTGCAGGACGCCCTGGCGGAGCCCGCCATCAAAGACCGCCTGCTGGCCGCCGGCTTCACGCCGCGCGGCTCCACGGCCGCGGAGTTCGGCGCCCTGACGCAGCGCGAGTACGAGCGCCTGGGCACCGTGGCCCGCACCGCCGGCATGACCGCCGACTGAACGGAATCACCGCATGGCCCCCACCACCGACGCCACGCACGACCCGGCCCTGCGCAGCTGGGTCGCGTCCGCCAACGCCCCGGAGTGCGACTTCCCCATCCAGAACCTGCCCTTCGGCCGCTTCCGCGCGCAGGACGGCAGCGCCCGCATCGGCGTGGCGATCGGCGACCGGATTCTGGACCTGCGCGCCGCGGGCCTCGTGCCGCACGACGACATGAACGCGCTGATGGCGCAGGCACCGCAGGCGCGCCGGGCGCTGCGCACGCAGCTCTCCGAGGGCCTGGCCGCCGGCAGCGCGCAGCAGGCGGCGTGGCAGCAGGCCCTCGTGCCCCAAGCGGGCACCGAGATGCTCGTGCCGTGCCGCATCGGCGACTACACCGACTTCTACACCAGCGTGCACCACGCCACGAACGTCGGCCGGCAGTTCCGCCCCGACAACCCGCTGCTGCCCAACTACCGGTGGGTGCCGATCGGCTACCACGGCCGCGCGTCCTCCATCGGTGTGAGCGGCGCGGGCGGCAAGGGCGGCGCGGCGGTGCGGCGCCCGCGCGGCCAGCTCAAGGCGCCCGATGCGGCAGCACCCGTGCTGGCACCCAGCCGCCGGCTGGACTACGAACTGGAGCTGGGCTGGTTCATCGGCACGGGCAACGCGCAGGGCGAGCCCATCGGCATCGGCGAGGCGGAGGACCACCTGTTCGGCGTCGCGCTTTTCAACGACTGGAGCGCGCGCGACATCCAGGGCTGGGAATACCAGCCGCTGGGCCCGTTCCTCTCGAAGAACTTCGCCAGCACCCTCTCGCCCTGGGTGGTGACGCTGGAGGCGCTCGCGCCGTTCCGCGCGCCCTTCACGCGGCCCCAAGAAGATCCGCAGCCGCTGCCCTACCTGGATTCGCCCGCGCACCGTGCCGCGGGCGCCTTCGCGATCACGCTCGAAGTGCTGCTGCAGACGGAGCGCATGCGCGCCGAGGGCCTGCCGCCCGCGGTGCTCTCGCGCACCGACACCACGCGCGCGGCCTACTGGACGCCCGCGCAACTGGTGGCGCACCACACGGTGAACGGCTGCAACCTGCAGAGCGGCGACCTGCTCGGCTCGGGCACGCTGTCGGGCCCCGGACCGCAGGAGGCCGGCTCGCTGCTGGAGCTGGCCGCGGCCGGCCGCCAGCCCGTGCGCCTGCCCTCGGGCGAGGAGCGCAGCTTCCTGGAGGACGGCGACACGGTCACGCTGCGCGGCTGGTGCGAGCGCGCGGGCGCGGCGCGCATCGGCCTGGGCGAGGCCAGCGGCACGGTCACCGGCTGACGGTCAGTTCGCCACCTTCAGCACACGCCAGTCGATACGGTTGTCGGCGCGGTGCGGCAGCTCCACCTTCTGCGTGGCGGCCCAGGGGATGATCTGGTTGTAGAGCGGGATGTGCGAGATCAGTTCGTGGTCCTTCAGCAGCGCCTGCTCGATGAGGCCGTTGCGCGTGGCCAGGTCCGTCTCCTTCTTGATGCGCTCGATCAGCGCGTCCTGCTGCGGATCGGAGAAGCGGCCCAGGTTGAAGTTGCCGTCGCCGCCAGCGCCGGGCGAGCGCACCAGCGACTGCAGCGAATAGAACGCATCGAAGGTCGGCACGCCCCAGCCCAGCAGGTAGATGCTGGCCTCGTTGCGCTGGATCATCGGGAAGTACGTGGCGAAGGGCTGGGTGCGCAGCCTGGCGCGCACGCCCACCTTGGCCCACTGCGCCGTGATCGCCTGGCAGAGTTGCTCGTCGTTCGTGTAGCGGCCCGCGCTGCAGGCGAAATCGACCTCGAAGCCCTGCGGATAGCCGGCCTCGGCCAGCAGCTTCTGCGCGGCGGCGGCGTCGTAGGGCCAGCGCGCGTCGGCCTTCGGCGTCCAGCCGTTCACCTGCCGGGCGATCAGCGCGCCCGTGGGCTGCGCGAGGCCGCGCAGCGTCACGCGCTGGATGGCCTGGATGTCGATCGCCTGGTAGAGCGCGCGGCGCACTCGCACGTCCTTGAGCGGGTTCTTGCCCTTCACGTTCGAGCCGGGCAGCTCTTCGCGGAACTGGTCCAGGCCCAGGAACAGCGTGCGGTTCTCCGGGCCTTCCAGCACCTTGAAACCGCTGGTCTGGCGCACGCGGGCGATGTCCTGCGGGCTCGGGTCGAGCACGAAGTCCACCTCGCCCGAGAGCAGCGCCGCGGTGCGCGTCGCGTCCGACTTGATCGGGGTGTAGACCACGTCCGTCACGTTGCCGGCGTACTTGCCCTTGCCCCACCAGTGCGGGTTGGCCGCGAGCACGGTGCGCTGGTCGGGCGACCACGACTTGAGCACGAACGGCCCCGTGCCGAGTGCGTTGCGGTGGGTGAAGGGCTCGTCGCTGGTCTTGATGTCCTTGGGCGTGAGCGCGTTGTTCTTCTCGGCCCAGGGCTTGCTCAGGATGCGCAGCTCGGTGAGCTGGTTCACCAGCACCGGGTTGGGCACGTCCGAGAAGATGTCGATGGTCTGCGCGTCCACCACCTGCACGCGGTCGATGCCCTGCGCGTACACCGCGTAGTTGGAGGTCTTGGCCTTCGCGCGCTCCAGCGAGAATTTCACGTCCTCGGCCGTGAGCGGCGAGCCGTCGCTGAACTTCACGCCCTGGCGCAGCGTGATGCGCAGCTGCGTGGGGCTCACCTGCTTCCAGGCGGTGGCCAGCTGCGGCTCGGGCTTGAAGGTCTTGCTGTTGTATTCGACCAGCGTTTCGTACACGGCCGAATGCAGCACGTTGTTCGGGCCCACGTTGTGGGCGTGCACGTCCCAGGTGGTGACGTCGGCCGAACGGGCGAAGCGGAAGGTGGCGGCCTGCGCGGCCAGCGGCAGGGCCGCGGTGAGTGCGGCGGCCGCGAGAGAGGCGGCCAGGAGGGTGCGGGAAAATCGCATGGTGCGTGCGTCGTGCGTGATGTGCGGACTGAGGGGAGCGCCGCCGGGTGGCAGCCGAGGGGCCACTATGCCAAGCAGCCCGGCGGTGGCGAACGACTTTGTGGTTGTATCGATATGCGCCGGGCCGCCACACGGCAGGCGCGCATGGCCATGCCCTTCGGCCTCCGCTCCCCACCAGCGCCGGGCTTCAGCGGTGCCCGCTTCTCAACATGCGCACCGCTTCCGGCAGCGACCGCGCATCGGGCAGGAAGCGATCGAGCGTGGCGCCCAGCACCACGGCGCACAGCAGCGCGCCCAGCAGCGGCTTCCAGGTGAGGCGCACCGCGGCCGGGAGCCAGCCGGCGCGCTCCACGCCCACGGCGGCGCGGGCGGTGGCGTACGAGAACGCCAGCTCCACCGCCACGGCCAGCAGCACGTCGAAGCCGAAATACAGCAGCGCCAGCGCGCCCGCGCCGAACAGCACAGCGGCGCCGATGAGGAAGATCGCCACCACGGGCACGACCACCACCGCGCCCTCGTCGGCCTCGGCGGCGGCGCCCAGGGCATCGCCGGCCATGTCGCCCAGGGCATCGCCGAAATGCCCGTCGGCCCCGGCCCCCGCGAAATCGCCGCCGCCGGACTGCGGCAGCGTCGGCGGGCGCCCGCCCGCACCGCGCACGGCCTGCACGGCAAGTTCACCGGCGTCGTACAGGGTTTCGGCCGCGTCGAGCACATCCACGCCGCTGGAGGCATCCACGTCGTCCTCGCTCCGGTTCCGCGCGTTCCGGGCAGGCAACCGCACCAGCCGCGCTGCCCAGAGCCGCAGCACCAGCAGGTAGGCGAGGTAGCCGGCCCCGAGCGTGACCAGGTAGCGCACGGCGAGCGACTCCACGCCCAGCACCATCTGCGTGTGCGATACCGCCCACATGAAGGCCATCATGAAGGCACCGATGCACCAGCCGTGCACGCGCAGGCGGTAGCGGCTCAGCAGCGAGGCCTCCAGCGTGCGCCCGGGCGTGCGCACGCGGCGCCAGTTCGATCCTCCGGCGCGCTGGCCGGGACGGGCCTTGCCGCGCATGGGGCGTCAGTCCACCACTACCGGCACGCGCGGAGCGAGCGCGCACATCAGCTCGTAGCCCACGGTGCCGGCCGCCTGCGCCACCTCGTCGATGCCGAGCACCGCGCCGCAGGCCGCGCGCCCCCAGAGCGTGGCCTCGCTGCCCACGCCCGCCTCCACGCCGGCCTCGTGCAGCGGCGTGAGGTCCACGGTGATCATGTCCATGCTCACCCGGCCCACGGTGCGCGTGCGCACGCCGTTCACCAGTACCGGCGTGCCCGTGGGGGCGTGGCGCGGGTAGCCGTCGGCATAGCCGCAGGCCACCACGCCGATGGCGAGCGGCCGGTCGGCCGTGAAGGTGGAGCCGTAGCCGACGGTGTCGCCGGGCTGCAGCTGCTGGGTGCCGATGATGCGCGCCGACAGCGTCATGGTGGGCGCGAGGCCCCAGTGCGCCGCGTCGTGCTCGGGATGGTCGGCCGCGCCGCCGTAGAGCACGATGCCCGCGCGCACCCAGTCGGCCCGCACCCGCGCATCGCCGCCGGCATGGCGCAGGGTGGCGGCGCTGTTGCTTACCGTGCGCTCGCCCGGCAGATCCTGCGTGGCGGTGCAGAAGGCATCCATCTGGTGGGCGATGCCGCGCGGGCCGTCGGCGTCGCTGAAGTGGGTCATGAACGAGATCTCGTCCACCTGCGGCAGGGCATTGAGCCGCGCCCAGGCCGCCCGGTAGCGCGCGGGCGGGAATCCCAGCCGGTTCATGCCCGAATTCATCTTGAGGAACACCCGGTGCGGCGCATGCGTCTTGTGGGCGGAAAGCCAGTCGATCTGTTCGTCGCAGTGCACGGCATGCCAGAGCGACAGGCGCGAGCACAGCTCCAGGTCGCGCGGCTCGAACACGCCCTCCAGCAGCAGGATCGGGCCGCGCCACCCCAGCTGCCGCACCCGCTCGGCCTCGCCCAGGTCCAGCAGGGCGAAGCCGTCCGCACCCCGCAGGCCCTCGAAGGCGCGTTCGATGCCATGGCCGTAGGCATTCGCCTTCACCACGGCCCAGACGCGGGCGTCCGGCGCGGCGGCACGGGCGCGTGCCAGGTTTTGCTGCAGTGCAGCAGTGTGGATCGTGGCTTGTATGGGGCGCGGCATGGGGGCTGGGCGGCAGGCGGAAAAGGGGGGAATTCTGGCATCGGAGCGTACAGGGCGCGTGATATAACCGCCAGTCACTTGCAGCCGGGTCCGAGATTTAACAGGGCATCAGTTCCGCTGATGCACCCACCAGCCATTCGATGAAGCGCGGTTTCTACACCATCATGTCGGCGCAGTTCTGCAGCTCGCTGGCCGACAACGCACTCTTCGTGGCGGCCGTCGAACTGCTGCGCACCAACGGCTCCCCCGAATGGCAGCGGGCCGCGCTGGTGCCCATGTTCGCCCTGTTCTACGTGGTGCTGGCACCCTTCGTGGGCGCCTTCGCCGACGCAATGCCCAAGGGCAAGGTCATGTTCGTGAGCAACGCGATCAAGGTCGTCGGCTGCCTCATGATGCTGTTCGGATCCCATCCGCTCATCGCCTACGCGGTGGTGGGGCTGGGCGCCGCGGCCTACTCCCCCGCCAAGTACGGCATCCTCACCGAGCTCCTGCCGGCATCGCAGCTGGTCAAGGCCAACGGCTGGATCGAGGGGCTCACGATCGCCTCCATCATCCTGGGCGTGCTGCTGGGCGGCCAGCTCGTGGGGCCGAACATCTCCAGCTGGCTGCTGTCGGTCGACATCCCCCTGGTGGACACCGGCGTCGACACCGCCGCCGAGGCGGCCATCGCCACGCTCATCGCGGTCTACCTCGCCGCCGCCTGGTTCAACACCCGCATTCCGCACACCGGCGTCGAGATGCGCGCCATGCCCGGCAACCCGCTCGCGCTGCTGCCCGATTTCTGGGCCTGCAACAACCGCCTCTGGCGCGACAAGCTCGGGCAGATCTCGCTCGCCACCACCACCCTCTTCTGGGGCGCGGGCGGCAACCTCAAGTTCATCGTGCTCGCCTGGGCCGCCGCCGCCCTCTCCTACAACACCACCCAGGCCTCCGCGCTCACCGGCGTGGTGGCCATCGGCACCGCGGTGGGCGCGGTGGTGGCGTCCATGCGCATGCGGCTGGACATGGCCACCAAGGTCATCCCGCTCGGCATCGCCATGGGCGTGCTGCTGATCCTGATGGTGTTCATCAAGAGCATCTGGATCGCGATCCCCTTCCTGATCCTGCTGGGCGGCCTGGGCGGCTACCTGGTCGTGCCCATGAACGCCCTGCTGCAGCACCGCGGCCACAACCTCATGGGCGCGGGGCGCTCCATCGCCGTGCAGAACTTCAACGAGCAGGCCGCCATCCTGGGCCTGGGCGCGTTCTACAGCCTGTCGCTCAAGATGGGCCTGTCGGTGTTCGGCGCGATCACCGTGTTCGGCCTCGTGGTGGCGGGCGTGATGTGGCTGATCCGGCGCTGGCACATCAGCAACTGCACGCGCTACCCCGAAGAGGTCGAGCACCTGCTGCACATCGCCCGGCACGACCACCACCACTGATACCGCGCGGCCCGCGCCGTAGCATGGACACCGCCACGACGGGCGCCGCGGCATGAAGCGCCCTCCAGCACCCCACGGCATCGCCTGCACACGCCGGGCCGGTTTTCCTTTCGCATGACTTCTCCGCTGCCCATCCTCGCCCTGCTGTTCAACGCCTTCGTCTGGGGGCTGGCCTGGTGGCCGTTCCGCACCATGCACGCGGCCGGCCTGCATCCGCTGTGGGCCACGGCATTGATGTACTGCGGGGTGCTGATCGCGCTGCTGGCCCTGCGGCCGGGCATCTGGGCGCAGGTGCGCGCGCACCCGCAGCTCTGGCTGCTGGCCCTCAGCTCCGGCCTGAACAACGTGGCCTTCAACTGGGCGGTCACCGTGGGTGACGTGGTGCGCGTGATCCTGCTCTTCTACCTCATGCCCGCCTGGGCGGTGCTGCTGGCCTGGAAGGTCCTCGGCGAGCGGCCCACCGGCCAGGCGCTGGCGCGGCTGGCGCTCGCCTTCGCGGGCGTGGCGCTCGTGCTCTGGCCCGCGGACGCCCCGGCCGGCCGGCTGCTGCACGGCCTGTCGATGGCCGACGGGCTCGCGCTGCTAGGCGGCTTCATGTTCGCGCTCACCAACGTCACGCTGCGCCGGCTGCACGCGGTCCCGGGCCAGGCGCGCATGTTCTCGATGTTCGGCGGCTGCATGCTGATGGCGCTGGCCGTGGGCGCCATCGGCCTGCAGGCCGGCGTGGTCGAGCCCTTTCCCGCGCCGCACGCCGGCTGGCTCGTGACCGCGCCGCTGCTCGCCTGCGTGCTGCTGCTCGGCAACTGGGCGCTGCAGTACGGCGCCTCGCGCCTGCCCGCGGGCACCACGGCGGTGGTCATGCTCTCGGAAGTGGTTTTCGCGAGCGTGTCGTCGGTGCTGCTGTCGGCGGCCACGCTGCAGCCGCGCACCCTGGTCGGCGGCGGGATGATCGTGCTGGCCGCGCTGCTGGCGTCGCTGCAGCGCCGCTGAAGGGCGCGGGCCTGCCGAGCGGCCCCCCGGCAGCCCCCGGCATTCCGATCTGCGGATTCCGCCCCACTCCCGCCCCACACCCGGGCCGGATGCCGCCACCATCCCACTCCACGCGTGTCGCGGCCCCGTACCGGAGCCCCGCGCGGCCCGAGGAGCCGATCCGGATGATCCCCACCACGCGCCGTACCGTCGTCAGGACGGGCACCGCCCTGGCACTGGCCGCCACCGGCCTGGTCCCGCCGCTGGCGGACGCGGCCCAGGCCTCCTGGACGCTGGCGTCGGGCTATCCCGCGGACCTGTTCCACACGGTGAACCTGCGCCAGTTCGTGGACGACGTGAATGCCCGCACCCGCGGTGCGCTCGCCATCGACCTGCGCCCCGACAACAGCGCCGCGAAGCTGTCCGAGATCGCGGCCAAGGTGCGCGCCGGTGATCTGGCCGCGGGCGAGGTGCTGCTCAGCACGCTGGCCGGGGAGGCGCGGATCGCGGGGGCCGACACGATTCCCTTCATCGTCGACAGCTACGGCGATGCCAGGCGCTTCTGGAGCGCGCAGCGCCCGGTACTGGAGGAAGCACTCGAGCGCCGGGGCCTGGTGGTGCTGTATGCCGTTCCCTGGCCGGCGCAGGGCCTTTTCACGGCCAGCCCCGTGCGCTCCCTGGCCGATCTGAAGGGCAGCCGCATGCGCACCTACAACCCCAGCACGGTGCGGATCGCGCAGCTCGTGGGGGCCACACCCGTGGACGTGCCCACCCAGGGCATCCACCAGGCCCTGCAGGAGCGCCGCGTGGACGCGATGTTCACGTCGCCCGCCACCGGCGTCGACGGCCAGGTGTGGGATTCGCCCGTGAAGCACTTCTACAGCCTGCGCGGCTGGTATCCGAAGAACGTCGTCATCGCCCACCGGGCGAAGTGGATGGCGCTGCCGGAACCGGTGCGCCAGGCCGTGCAGGCCGCGGCGGCCGCGGCCGAGCAGCGCGGTTGGGCGGCGAGCGAGGCGGCGTCGGCCGCCGCGGTGGCCGAGCTGGCGCGCAACGGCATCCGGATCGAGACGCCGGAGCCTGAACTGCGGCGCGCACTGCGCCGCCTCGGCGAGCATTTCTCGGTCGAATACCTGCGCGAGACCGGCGCCGAGGGCAACCGCGTGCTGATCCCCTATTTCGCTGGCGACAATGGGGCTCCCACGGCGGCGAAATCGCCCTGACCGCTTCCGCACTCCCGCGAGCGTGCCGAGGGACCTTTTCCACGGAGATCCGCCATGCCCTGTGCCTACGATTTCGACGCCCTGCAGATGGACGGCCGCACCGTGCCCCTGCGCGATTACCAGGGCCGCGTGCTGCTCATCGTGAACACCGCCAGCGCCTGCGGCTTCACGCCCCAGTTCGCGGGCCTGCAGGATCTGCACCGGCAGTACGCCAACCGGGGGCTGGTGGTGTTGGGCTTTCCCTGCAACCAGTTCGGCCGCCAGGACCCGGGGCCGAACGACGAAATCGCCAGCTTCTGCCAGCGCAACTACGGCGTGGATTTTCCGATGATGGCGAAGATCGACGTGAACGGGGCCGATGCGCCGCCGCTCTACCGCTGGCTGACCGCCGAAGCGCCGGGCGTGCTGGGCACCAAGGCCATCAAATGGAATTTCACCAAGTTCCTGATCGGCCGGGACGGCCAGGTGATCCGCCGCTACGCGCCCACCGACAAGCCCGCATCGCTGGCCCGCGACATCGAGGCCGCGCTCGCGCAGCCAGCGCCCTGACCGGCGCCCGGCGGCCGCTCAGTCCGACAGCTCGCGCTGCGGCCGCCCGGTGATCTCGAAGCGCCGCGAAAACCCCAGCGGCCGCGACACGCCGCGTGCCTCGGGCATGAGCGGCATGCGCAGCCGCGACCGCGGCAGCACCTTCAGCCGCCAGTCGGTGCCGCCGATGAAGCGGAAGCGCACCGTGTCCGTGCCTTCCACGCCGAGCAGCAGGAAGCTGCCGGTGGAATACATCCCGCCGAGCGTGGCCGTGTCCAGCCGCTCGAACTGCGGGCTGAAGAGGTGGATGCCGAGAAACTCCTCGCCCGGCACGTCGTCGGTGGTGAACAGCAGGTAGCCGCTGTCGCAGCGGAATGCGGCCTCCAGCACGGCGGCCTCCACGGTGCGGCCGATGCGCTGGCCGGCCAGCACGATGTCGCTCAGCGGCTTGTGCCGCGCGTCGGCCTCCCGCAGGAGGTGGAGGGAGAGTTCTTCGGGGGCGAGGACATCCATGGGCCGGAAGCCTCACCAGAGCATGTCCATGCCGAAGGCGGCCAGCGCTCCGCCCACGAAGGCCCCGACCGCCACGCACACCGGTGCGCCCGGCCCGCAGGCCAGGCCCGCCAGGGCCCCGCCCGCCATGCCGCCGCCGATGCCCGCGCCCGTCACCGCCACCTCGCGGCCGGTGGCGGCGACCTTGTCCTGGGCATTGGCCACGTTGTAGACCGACATCGCCAGCGACAGCACGATCAGCCCCCGCCCGGCGCGCGAGAGGCCGCGCATGGTCTGCGTGACCCGCGGATTGGATTTGCCGGCCGATTTCACGATCTCCGCATAGACGGCGTTCTGCTGCGAGCCCGTGAGCCGGTCGAATTGGGCGCCGGGGCCGTGCAATTGCTGCACCTTGCGGGCGATGAGTTCGTTGAGCGTCTTGCCCTCGGCCTTGATCTGCTGGGCCATCGCGCGGCCGAAGGGTGTGCTGCGCCCGCGGATCACTTCCATGATGACGTTGCGCGTGTCCTGCGCCTGCTGCGCGGCCTGCGCCCAGGTGATGCGCCCGGAGAGCGCCTGCGTGCGCAGTTCGTTGGCCATGGCGTCGATCTGGCGGGTGTAGGCGATGCGCGCGTTCGCATCGATCGTCATGTAGGTGCCCGCATTGCCCATCTCGACCTTGATCAGCCAGACGGCGGTCTCGAACGCGGAGCGGTCCTTGTCGGCAGCGCTGCCGGTGGGGGGCTGCGCGGGGGCGGTGGTGGCGGTGGCCATGGATGTCTCCTCCTGCATCTTGATGTGCGGCCGGTCCACGGAATACTCCCATGCCAGGCTCGGCCCCCACCGTACCAGCGGGCGCGCCCCGGTTGCGCAACGAGCCGTCACAAAAGTCATTTTTGGTATCCACGCCTCCCGGAAGCCTGCGCAAAAGGGATAGGCAAGGAGTGCGTTTTACGATCTAGTAAATACTTCGCATTCACGCCACCGCATACAACGAGAGGGTTTGCCCGATGCAGCGATCGTCCAGTCCATACTATTCCCGGTACGTCTCCATGGCGCGCCGCACGCTGGCCGGCGCCATCGCCCTGGCTGCTTCGGCGGCAGGTGTCGCTCCGGCACTGGCGCAGAGCACTCCGGCGGGAGGAGCCGAGCCCGAGCCGGGCATGTGGGCATTCGACGACGAACTCGACGGCCGGCCGGGGCGCGGCCTGCAGATCGACACCCAGGAAGGCCGTGCCATGGTCGTGTCGTACGTGGGCTACCGGGCCAACGGTTCGTCGCTCTTCCTGCAGGCGAGCGGCGCGCGGCCGGCCGGCAGCGGCGCGTTCACCGGCACGCTGCAGGAGTTCCGCAACGGCCCCGTGATCGGCGGCGCCTCGGGCAACGGCGAACCCGCGGCCACCGTGGGGACGATCCAGCTCCGCTTCGACACGCCGACTTCCGGCACCGTGGCGCTGCCCGGCGAAACCCCGCGCCGCATCTCGCGGCTGATGTACCAGAACGGGTGGGACGATCGGTTTTCTAACTACTTCGATCTCACGGAATACGCTCGCAGCACGACCTCCACGACGGAACGCTACAAGATCGAACTCTCCCGGGGCGAATTCCGCCTGAGCCAGCAAACCACCCGATACGGCATGCTGTGCACCTATTCCGGCCCCTACCAGCGACGGGGCGGGGGGATGATCGAGGCCGAGGGCACGAAGGTCTGCACGGACAGCACGGGCGCGCAGCGACGCAGTGCTTTCCGCGCCGAGCGCTTCTCCATCGACAACGAAGGCATCTTCTCCGGCACGCTGCGCACCGGCGATGACACGGCCTACTTCCTGGGTACGTGCATCTCCGGCGCCGTCTTCGCGATCTCCACGCCCGGCAGCTCTCACACCTGTGGCTACACCCGCTTCGGCGATGTGGTCGTGCAGCCTGGCATGTGGAGCTTCGACGCCGAGCTGGACGGCCGGCCGGGCCGCAGCCTGCAGATCGAGACCCAGCTGCGCAGCTCCACGATGCTCGTCTCGTACCTGGGATATCGCCCCGACGGCTCTTCGATGTTCCTGCAGGGCGTCTCGTCCAACCTCGGGTGGGCTCCGCGCCGCACCGTCGCACTGAAGGAATACCGCAACGGCCCCGCGATCGGCGGGCCCGCCGCGTCCGGCGAGGAGGCCGCGACGGTGGGCACCGCGCAACTGGATTTCGACAGCCCCACCACCGGCACGATCACGCTGCCCGGCGAAGGCCCGCGCCGTATCTCGCGCTACCGCTACGAGGACCACACGGCACGGTTCGACAAGGCCTTCGACGTACAGGTGTATCCCCGGGGCAACCCCGTGGCGACGAGCACCCGGTTCGACATCGTCGCGCGCGACGGCCTGTTCCGGATGAACGCTTCGTCATTCACGCCTTATGCCTACTGCGAGTATCGCGGCACCTACCGCCTGGCCGGCAATGGCGTGGCGTCGGAAGGCACGCGCACCTGCTTCTCCGATCGCGGGACTCCGACCTCCGAGTCGCCCTACCGCATCGTCGAAATGACGGTGGACCGCAACGGGTTGCTGCGCGGCAGGATCGAGAATGCCGAAGGCACCTACCTGGCCGTGGGCAGTTGCGGCTGCATGGCAACGCTGGACCAGCCGCGCTGAAAAGCCGCCGCCGGAGCCGGCACCGTCGTCGCGCATTCGGCCGATGCGGCGTGCGGCAATACCGCGCAGCGCGGGCCGCGCGCGTGCGTACGGGCGCCAGGCGAAAGGCCGCCCGGCCGCCCTGCACGCCGCGTCACATCACTTCGCGTCGTCCGCGGGTGTGGCGGCACGCTCACCGGCGGCATCATCGCCACCATGCGCACCGTCGCCGAGATCCGGCGCGTCCTCGGCGGCTGCTTCAGCCGCGGCAGCACGGGCCTGCGCCGCGCTGCGCAGCTGGCGTCCGCGCTGCAGCGAGCGCTCGGCAGCGCGCACGTCCATGCCGTACATGTCGGCGAACTGCGCCACGTCCGCACTGCCGCTGGCCTCGAAGGCCCGCAGCAGGGCTTCGGCCTTGGCATCGCGCTCCGCGACTTCGGCCAGGGCCTCGTCCAGCACGGCGTTCGCCTTCTCGTCGCGGCTGCGCACGAGCGCGTCGTAGCCGATGCGGTCCAGGCCCGAGGCTTCGAACGCCTGGGCGATGCGGCGGCGCAGCTTGGCCTGCAGGTCTTCGCCGTCGCGCGGCTTGCGGCGGCGGTACACCTCCGTCAGCGCGTGGTAGACGTGCTCGGGCGCCATCGCCTCGACGGCCTGGCCGCCCAGGTCGTGGCGCGGACGGCCTTCGGCCACCACCTGCAGGTAACGCGTGGAGCGCGTGTGCAGGCCGAGCGCCACCTTCAGCGCATCGCGCTCGAACACGCCGGGGTGGGCGTCCTGCAGGTCCTGGAAGATGCCGCGCTTGAGCGGCAGGAACTGCGCGCCGAACAGATGGGGATAGAGCTGCGCGAGCTGCTCCAGAGCGGGATGGATGGTGCGCCGGCCGCCGCCCTGCGCAGGTGCGGGCGCAGCGGCGGCTGCGGGAGCGGCGACGCCATCGCCGGCCGCGCCTTCCGGTGTGCCGCGGCGGCGGTTGCGGCCGCCACGGCGCCCCGGACGCCGGCCCGCGGGCGCGTCACCCCGGGCGCCTTCGGGCGAAGCAGCGGCAGCAGCAGCGGTGTCGGCCACGTCAGGGGCGGCGGATGCCGCATCGGGGGCCTGGGCCTCGGGAGCCTTGGAATCGGGTGCGTTCACGGTATCGTTCATGGCAGGAAGAAAGCCCGGTGTCACGGTGTGCGCCGGCAGCCCGCAGGGCCCGGCACCGTCAGGAAAACCCGCCATCATGCCAGCCCCGGCCGCGGCACCGGTTTTTATCGATGCGCCCGCGCCACGGCCGGCCCGGCCATCGCGGCGGAAAAAGCCTCCGGCGCGTCACACCGCACCGGGCCGCAGCGTCTCGTCCAGCACCTCGATCCAGTGCCGCACCGGCGTGGCCGTGCCGCTCTGCAGGTGCGTGATGCAGCCGATGTTGGCCGAGAGGATGGCGGCCGGCGGCTCCTCCGCGCAGGCATCGCCGAGCGCGCCGAGCTTGCGGTCGCGCAATTGCCCGGCGATCTCCGGCTGCAGCAGCGAATAGGTGCCGGCCGATCCGCAGCACAGGTGCGATTCGGTGCGCGCCACGCGCAGGCGGAAACCCAGGCGCGCCAGGTGCGTTTCCACGCCGCCGCGCAATTTCTGCCCGTGCTGCAGCGTGCACGGCGGGTGGTAGGCCAGCAGTGCCTTCGGCGCATCGATGCGGCCGGCCAGGCGCTCGGCCAGCGCGGGCAGCATGTCCGGCAGCAACTCGGAGAGATCGCGCGCGAGGCCGCTCACGCGCGCGGCACGCTCGGCATAGGCCGGATCGTGCCGCAGCAGGTGGCCGTATTCCTTCACCGTGGCGCCGCAGCCCGAGGCGTTGATCACGATCGCCTCCACGCCGCCCGACTCCACATAGGGCCACCATGCGTCGACGTTGGCGCGCATCTGCGCGAGGCCACCGTCCTGGTCGTTGAGGTGGAACTTCACCGCGCCGCAGCAGCCCTCGCCGGCGGCGATCACGGTCTGGATGCCGGCGGCGTCTAGCACGCGCGCCGTGGCGCGGTTCACGTTGGGCAGCATCGCCGGCTGCACGCAGCCCGCGAGCATGAGCACCTTGCGCGCGTGCTCGCGCACCGGCCAGGCACCGGCCTCCTGCGGGCGCGGCACCTTGGCGCGCAGCGCGGCGGGCAGCATCCCGCGCACGGCCTGGCCCGCCTTCAGCGCCGGCCTGAACAGCGGCGAGGGCAATCCCTCCTTCAGCGCCCAGCGGCGCGCGCGCTCGGGCAGTGGCCGGCGCACCTTCTCCTCGACGATGTGGCGGCCGATGTCCACGAGGCGGCCGTACTGCACGCCGCTCGGGCAGGTCGTCTCGCAGTTGCGGCAGGTCAGGCAGCGGTCCAGGTGCAGTTGCGTCTTGCGCGTGGGCGTCTCTCCTTCCAGCACCTGCTTGATGAGGTAGATGCGGCCGCGCGGGCCGTCCAGCTCGTCGCCCAGCAATTGGTAGGTCGGGCAGGTGGCGGTGCAGAAGCCGCAGTGCACGCACTTGCGCAGGATGCCCTCGGCCTCGCGGCCTTCGGGCGTGTCCTGGAATTCGGGAGCGAGTCGGGTTTGCATGGTGATCGTGTCGTGGGAAATATCGTGGTGCCGGCCGCCGGGCCCTCAGTGCCCCGGCCCGTGGGGCGACGGCCTGCGCCCGCGCCACAGCGCAGCCAGGTGCCCGAAATCCGAGGCCAGCGGCGGCAGCGCGAGCCCGAGCAGCACCGCTGCCAGCGGTACCACCCAGACGAAGCCCACGTGCTTGAAACCCGCCGCGCCCACGATGCCGCCGGCCGTGAACATGCCCAGCAGGCCGGCGAACAGCAGCAGCCGCGCGCGGTTGGAATGCACGTGCGCCTCGGGCGGCGTGCCGCGGCGGTTCCAGTAGAGCATCTTGCCCATCTCGATGCCCAGGTCCGTGGCCACGCCCGTCATGTGCGTGGTGCGGATCTGGGCCGAAGACATCTTGGTGACCACCGCGTTCTGCAGCCCCATCAGGAACGCGAGCAGCAGCACCGTGAGCGGCACCGAGAACGGCGTGGGCCAGCCCAGCGTGATCGCGCCCATCAGGCCGAACAGCAGCATCAGCACGGCCTCCAGCAGCAGCGGCAGCGCGAAGCCGCTGCGCAGCCGGTGGTGGCGTGCCCAGTTGACCATGATCGCCGTGGTGCCCGCGCCCGACATGAACGCCCAGAGCGTGCCCACGGCCGCCAGCACCAGCGCCATGTTGCCCAGCACGAGGTTGTCGGCCACGGTGGAGAGAAACCCCGTCATGTGCGAGGTGTAGCTGTGCACCACGAGGAATCCGCCCGCGTTCACCGCGCCCGCGTTGAAGGCCAGCAGCAGCCCCAGCAGCCGGTTGGTGGACGGCGTGCGGTGCCGCCCCATGAGATGCCGCAGCAGGCGCATGCGTCGTCCGCCCTGCCCTACCCCGCCGGCATGCGGCCGGGGTTGAAGAGGCCTTCCGGATCGAACGCCGCCCGCAGCCGGGCCTGGATGCGCTCCAGGGCGGCGTCCGCCGGCTGCAGGCCCGCCGCTGCGGGGGCAGCAGCCCCTGCCGGCACCGGAGACCGCTGCGCGGCAGCGCGGAACAGCGTGGCCGCGCCACCAGCCGCACGGGCCACGGCCCGCAGTTCGGGACCGAGCGCTTCGGGGGCCTGCACCCAGCGCAATCCCCCGTGCCATTCGACCAGCGGCGCGGACGCCTGCGCAGGCAGCGCCAGCGCGGGAGAGGATGGCGGCACCGACAGCCGCCACAGGACGGCATCCTCGGCCCGGCCATGGAACCACGGCAGCGTCTGCTCGCGGCAGGCCGACCATTGCGCCTGCGCCTCTTGCGCGGGCTGCAGCTCGCCGCCCAGCGCACGGCAGGCCGATTCGACGGCCGCCGTGGCACCGCGCAGCCGCAGGTGCAGCACGCCGCCCGCGCGACCGGACGGGCCGGCCTCCCAGCGGCTGGCGTTCAGCGGCAAGGGCTGTCCGCCCCAGGCCTGCAGGCGCCGCAGCGCCTCTTCCTGCGGCAGCTCGAAGCGCAGCGTGGCCTCGGCGGGCGGTACCGGCAGCACCTTGAGGCTCACTTCGGTGACGACGCCCAGCGTGCCCCAGGCCCCAGCCATGAGCCGCGACACGTCGTAGCCCGCCACGTTCTTCATCACCTGTCCACCGAAGCGCAGGCACTCGGCGCGGCCGTTGACGATCTCCACGCCCAGCACGAAGTCGCGCACGGCACCGCTGCTCGCGCGCGCCGGCCCGGACAGCCCCGCCGCGACCATGCCGCCCACCGTGGCTCCTTCGCCGAAATGCGGCGGCTCGAACGGCAGGCACTGCCCGCGGCCCGCCAGCAGCGCCTCCAGCTCGGCGAGCGGCGTTCCCGCCCGCACCGTCACCACCAGTTCGCTCGGCTCATAGTCCACCACGCCCGACAGCGCGCGCGTGTCGAGCACCTCGCCCGCCAGGTGAACGCCACCGTGGAAATCCTTGGTGCCACCCCCACGGATGCGCAAGGGACGGCGTTCGCGCGCGCTGTCGCGCACGCAGTCGATGATCTGGCGAAGGGCGGAATCCATGGCTGCATCGTAGCGGCAGCCCCGGGGGCGGGCACCGGGCGGAAACGTGAATTTTTTGAACGCCGGACGTGAACCGCAGGGGGCCACGCCTCCGTCGTCAATCCAACCCCGCCGGCAGCCTCGCCTCCTCGTACCAGGCCACCGGCAGGCCCGGCGCGGGCGCCGGCCGGCCGGCGCGCAGCAGGAAACCCGTCCATGGCAGGCGGGAGATCTCGCTCTCCGGGCGGCCCTTGCGGGCCGAGGTGACGAACAGTTCGCGCCCGCCCGCGCCGCCGAGGCAGGGCATGGTGGGGCACATCACGGGCACCGGGACCTCGGCCACGATCTCGCCGGAAGGCGCCAGCCGCAGCAGCTGGCCGCCTTCGTACATCGCGGTCCAGTAGTGGCCCTCGGCATCCACCACGGCGCCGTCGGGACGGCCGCCGTAGCCGGTGTCGCCCGGCTGCCAGCCGGGAGGCTTCGGAGGGAAGGAGTGGAAGACGCGAGGCTCGCCCACCGGCTCGCCCTGGGCGTCGCAGTCCCAGGCGCTGATCGTGTGGTCCGGCGTGTCCGCCCAGTAGAGCCGGCGGCCGTCCGGCGCCCAGGCCAGGCCGTTGGCGGTCATCACGCCATCCAGCATGCGGCGCACCACGGGCGCGGTCGCGCTGCCGCGGCCGTCGATGCAGTAGAGCGATGCCACCGGCTCGCGCGAGCGCCCGGCCGGCGGCTCGTGCAGCGTGCCCACCCAGAAGCGGCCCAGCGCATCGCATTTGCCGTCGTTGGCGCGCTGGGTGGCGGGGTCGTAGGGCAGCGTGGCCACGGGCACCAGGGTGCCGCCCCACTCGCGCGCCCGGTAAATGCCGTCGCGCAGGGCGATCACCAGCCCGCTGGCCACGCCCGCGGTCCGGGCCGGCGCGATGCAGCCGGGCTCGCTCGGCATGTCCCAGCGTTCGATGCGGCCGGTGTCGGGCTCCCAGCGCGCCAGCGCGCGGCCGGCGATGTCCGCCCAGTAGAGGCGCGTTTCCAAAGGGTGCCAGAACGGCGATTCGCCGAGCGCGTCGGGCTCCCGGCTGCCGGTGCGCCAGTCCATGTCCAGGTGCATGCGGTGTCCTCTCGTCGTCGGGCCTCCGGGCGGCGCGACCGCCGCAGCCGCCTTCCGGGCCCGGCACCGATTATTCGGCCACGGCGCCGCCGCGCCAAAAAAAAGCCCGCCTCAGGGGCGGGCTGAATGTCCAAAAGGAGTAACTCTCGATCGTTCGTTGTCGTCCGGCCCGGGTGACGCCACCAGTCGCCGCCCCGTTCCAGATTCCTGGCACCGTACCCTTTTTTCGCATCAAAGGTACGGCGCACAAACCCTGACTTCAGCGGTTGTAGGCGGTTTCGCCGTGCGAGGTGATGTCCAGACCCTCGCGCTCGGCTTCCTCGCTGACGCGCAGGCCCACCAGCAGGTCGGCGATCTTGTAGGCGATGAAGGCCACCACGGCGGACCACACCAGCGTGATCGCCACGCTCTTGACCTGGATCCATACCTGAGCACCCATGGAGAAGGTGTCGGGGGTCAGGCCGCCCGTGCCGCCCAGGCCCTGCGATGCGAACACGCCCGTCAGGATGGCGCCGACGATGCCTCCCAGGCCGTGCACGCCGAACACGTCGAACGCGTCGTCGGCACCCAGCATCTTCTTGAGGCCACCGACGCCCCAGAGGCAGACCACGCCGGCGATCAGGCCGAGCACGATGGCGCCCATGGGGCCCACGAAACCGGCGGCCGGCGTGACGGCCACGAGGCCGGCCACGGCACCCGATGCGGCGCCCAGCATGGAAGCCTTGCCCTTGTGCAGCGCCTCACCGGCGAGCCAGCTCAGGGTGGCGGCGGCCGTGGCGAGCACGGTGTTCACGAAGGCCAGGCCCGCGGCGCCGTTGGCGGCACCGGCCGAGCCGGCGTTGAAGCCGAACCAGCCCACCCACAGCAGCGATGCGCCCACCATGGTCAGCGTCAGGCTGTGGGGCATGAGTGCTTCCTTGCCGAAGCCGATGCGCTTGCCCACCATGTAGGCACCCACGAGGCCCGCGATACCGGCGTTGATGTGCACCACGGTGCCGCCGGCGAAGTCCAGCGCGCCATCCTTGCCCAGCAGGCCGCCGCCCCACACCATGTGGGCCATCGGGATGTAGCTGAAGGTGAACCACAGCACCGAGAAGATCAGTACGGCGGAGAACTTGATGCGCTCGGCGAACGAGCCCACGATCAGCGCGACGGTGATCGCCGCGAAGGTGGCCTGGAACGACACGAACACGTATTCGGGAATCGTCGGCAGCAGCGTCGAGAGCGTGTCCGGCGCGATGCCCTTCAGGAAGATCTTGTCGAAGGTGCCGAAGAACGTGCCTTCGCCGCCGAACGCCAGGCTGTAGCCGTAGATGGCCCAGAGCAGCGAGATCAGCGAGAAGACCACGAACACCTGCACCAGCACCGACAGCATGTTCTTCGAGCGTGCGAGGCCGCCGTAGAAGAGCGCCAGGCCGGGGATCACCATCAGGATCACCAGCAGGGTGGAGGTCAGCATCCAGGCGGTGTCGCCGGAGTCGAGCTTGGGCGCCGGAGCTGCCGCGGGGGCGGCCGGCTCGGAAGCGGCGGCCGCCACGGCGGGGGCGGGCGCCGGCGCGGCCTCGGGGGCCGACGCGGTGGCGGCGGCGGGCTCGGACGCGGCGGGGGCCTGTGCCATCGCGGCGCCGCCGGAGGCCAGCAGGCTCATCCCCAGCAGGAAGGAAGCAAGCAGTTTTTTCATGGTGGTGTCTCTCGAATGCGTTGATCCGTCGGGCTCTGCGCTGAAGGCCGGCCCTTAGAGGGCTTCCTTGCCGGTCTCGCCGGTGCGGATGCGCACGACCTGTTCCAGGTGGCCCACGAAGATCTTGCCGTCGCCGATCTTGCCGGTGCGGGCGGCCCCCTCGATGGCCTCGATGACGCGCTCCACGAGTTCGTCCGAGACGGCGGCCTCGATCTTCACCTTCGGCAGGAAGTCCACGACGTACTCGGCGCCGCGGTACAGCTCCGTGTGGCCCTTCTGGCGTCCGAAGCCCTTCACCTCGGTCACCGTGATGCCCTGCACGCCGATGTCCGAGAGGGCTTCGCGCACTTCGTCGAGCTTGAAGGGTTTGATGATGGCTGTCACCATTTTCATGTTCGTATCTCCATGGTGGGCGCCCCGGGGGCCCCGTTGTCGGTATGGTCGTTCAAAGGGTTTTCGTGAGCGTGACGATCAGCCGGTTCTTGTTGACCGGGCCGAAGAAGTCCTTCTTGTTCGCGCCGGTCACGGCCGCCGTCAGCGACAGGCCCGCGCCGAAGTCGTAGGCGCCGCCCACGCTGTAGTCCACGTAGTTGGGCACGCCCAGGTCCTTGATGTCCCCCGCGAAGCGCGTGTAACCGACCGACGCCTTGAACGTGGTGTTCGGCGCCACTTCCTGCGCGAACGCGAGGTTCAGGTAGCCGGTGTTGCGGCCTCGGCTGCTGGTGGTCTTGGCGCCGGCCCAGCCGAAGTAGTCCTTGGAAACCGTGTGCGAGTACTTGGCCGTCACGGGGCCGAAGGTGGCCGCGCCGTACAGCTCGGTGGTGTTGCCGGTGGTGTTGCCGGGATAGACGTAGGTCAGCGCGCCCACATCCAGGTCCATGCCGCCGGCCTTGAATTTGTAGCCACCGTAGAAATCCATCTCGACCGAGTTGCCGCTCAGCCAGTCCACGCTGGAGTTCCAGTTGCCCAGGTAGAAGCCGGACTCGCCGAAGGCGTAATCGAAGCCGCCCTGGATGGCGGGCTTGATCGCCTTGGTCTTGCTCGCGTCCTGGTCCTGGCCGCGGAACTTGTAGTTGGTGGTGAGGCTCACGTTGGCGGTGAGCTGGGCAGAGGCCAGGAGGGGAGCGGCAGCCAGCAGGACGACGCTGAGGGACTTCAAGGCGCGGGTCATGGATTTTTCCTTCCGGGATGGTGCTGACGATGGCAGGGATTCGCCTGCAATAAGCAGGGAACGTGCCATGCGGCGCCGCACCGGACCCAGATGCGCACCGGCACCGCGCGCCCCAGAGGCGAGGGGCTGGAAGAATGGTTACAAAGCTGACTCTTCCGCAGCAATTTGCACCCCGATGGTGCGTATTATTCGGGCTCTACAGTCCGCATTCGAGCGGCGCACCCCAATGGGGAGGGGACATCCGATGAGTCTTGCATTGGTGCAGAGCCGTGCGTTGCTGGGCCTGCAGGCGCCGGCCGTTACGGTGGAGGTGCATCTGGCCAATGGCCTGCCGAGTTTCACGCTCGTGGGCCTGGCCGATGTGGAGGTGAAGGAAGCGCGCGAGCGCGTGCGCTCGGCCTTGCAGAACGCGGGGCTGGAGTTCCCGCACAACAAGAAGATCACGGTCAATCTCGCACCGGCCGATCTGCCCAAGGATTCGGGCCGTTTCGATCTGCCGATCGCCCTGGGCATCCTGGCGGCCAGCGGCCAGATCGACGGTGCGCGCCTGGCGGGCCATGAATTCGCGGGCGAGCTGTCGCTCTCCGGCGAACTGCGGCCGGTGCGCGGGGCGCTCGCCACCAGCCTCGCGCTGCGCTCGGCCGGCGAGGCCGCGCGCATGGTGCTGCCGCCGGGCAGCGCCGAAGAGGCGGCGCTCGTGCCCGATACCGAGATCTACCGCGCCCGGCACCTGCTGGACGTGGTGGCGCGCTTTCTGCCGCCACAGGCCGAAGGGGCTGCGCCCGACGGCCGCCAGGGCGCGCCGGGCGACGGCACGGACGACGGCTGGTGCCGCGTGCAGGGCATGCCGCCGGCCGGCACCGCGCAGTGCGATGACCTCGCCGACGTGAAGGGCCAGGCCGCCGCCCGGCGCGCGCTGGAGATCGCCGCCGCGGGCGGGCACGGGCTCCTCATGGTGGGCCCGCCGGGCTCGGGCAAATCGATGCTCGCGCACCGCTTCGCGGGCCTGCTGCCGGCGATGTCGGTGGACGAGGCGCTGGAGAGCGCCGCCGTGGCCAGCCTGGCCGGGCGGTTCACGCCGCAGGCCTGGGCCGTGAGACCCACGAGCGCGCCGCACCACACCTGCAGTGCGGTCGCACTGGTCGGCGGAGGCTCCCCGCCCCGCCCCGGCGAGATCTCGCTCGCCCACCACGGCGTGCTGTTCCTGGATGAGTTTCCCGAGTACGCGCGCAGCGCCCTGGAGGCTTTGCGCGAGCCGCTGGAGACCGGCCGCATCACGATCGCCCGGGCCGCGCGGCGTGCGGATTTCCCCGCGCGCTTCCAGCTGGTCGCGGCCATGAACCCCTGCCCCTGCGGCTACCTCGGCTCCCGCCAGCGCGCCTGCCGATGCACGCCCGACCAGGTCACCCGCTACCAGGCCAAGCTGAGCGGGCCCCTGCTGGACCGCATCGATCTGCACGTGGAAGTGCCCGCCCTGCCCGCGGACCAATTGCTGGCCGCCGCTCCCGGCGAATCATCCGCCACCGTGCGGGGCCGCGTCGCCGCCGCCCGCGAGCGCGCCCTCGCCCGCCAGGGCAAGCCCAACCAGGCGCTGCAGGGCCGCGAGATCGACGTGCAATCCGGCCTGCAGGAGGACGCCGCCCGGTTCCTGCAGTCCGCCGCCGCGCGCCTGGGCTGGTCGGCACGCAGCACGCACCGCACGCTCAAGGTGGCGCGCACGATCGCCGATCTCGCGGGCGAGGAGCACATCGGGCCGGCGCAGGTGGCCGAGGCGGTGCAGTACCGGCGGGTGCTGCGGCAGGCGGCGTAACGATGGGGCGGAGCGGCACGCCCATGCGTGCCCCCCGCAGCCCCCGAGTGCCCTCCGGCTGTTTGTGCGCCCCTGCCCCACGACGCACACGGATCAGCGAATGGTCGCGAGCGGCAGGAACAGGGTGAGGGGTGCATCGATCAGCGCGATGAACCCGTGGTGCGCGTAGAACGCTGCGGCCTGGTCGTCCTTGGCATCCACCACCAGGACTGCGGCCGGGATCTCGGCGCCGGCGGCGCGGCGCAGTGCATCGGCCAACAACGCTCCGCCCAGACCTTGGCCCTTGAACGCTGCGTCGACCGCGACCCGGCCCATGCGGACTGCGGGCACCGAGGCATAGCGCGGCAACTTCCGCCGCACGTCGTCGGACAACCTGTCCAGCGGAACGCCCGCGGCCGCGAGCGTGTAGTAGCCGACGATGCGCTGTGCATCGTCTACCGCGACGAAGCAGGCTGCGACACGCCGGCGAATGTCCTGGGACACCTGCTCGCGCACGTAGCGGTCGAGCGCAGGGACACCGCTGGAGAACTGGCTGCGGTCATGCGTGGCCTCATCCAGCAAGGCGACACGAAAGGGCGCCCGGCTCATTCCGGGCGCAGCAGTTTGCGGTGGCGCGCCATGGCGCGCTTGAGTGCCGGAGTGGCCTTCGGCGGCGCGAGCAGCGCATCGGCGAACCGCTGCTGATCCGCGAGAGAAAGGCGGATGACCTCCGATTCCTCGATCGTGCGCTGTGCAGCGGCCTGGAGCGCCGTGACCATGAAGTCGGTCAGGGACCGGCCCTGGAGTTCTGCCGCACGCTTGATCAGCTCTTGCAGGGCAGGGGTGACCCGGGCTTCCAGCCGGGCGGATGCAGCGATGGCCATGGTGGATACCTCCTGCGAAAATTGTACGGCAATTTGCCGGAATCTTGCTGCCGGTGAAGCGGTGCGCATCGCCTCCTGGAAAAACCCACCCCATCCATGCCCTCAAGGCGCCAGCGTGTTCGACGAGCCGTCGAGCCAGCCCGTAGGCCTCGGCGCTCTGTGCTTCCCTGCTCGCGGAGCAGCCGCCCTCACGCAACGCGTGTACGGAGCGTGATGGACCACCGAAAATCCCTCACCGGGTTGGGCGCAAAGAGTGTCGCATCCAGCAAACGCGACCTATGAGCGGGGCCGCCGAAAGCCCAGCGGCCCTCCTACACTCGCCACAAAAAACGGATCGGCGGGAGAGGCCACCGTGGAACGCGGCTGCGCTCACTCCCGGCCGTGGACGCGGGGTCCCATGGGATTCGTAGCCATGCGCCCAGCATGGCGGCGACACCCTTGGTCATCCCGAGCCCTGAACCCATCGCCTTGCAGCCACCAGGTCGGCTGGAAGTCTTCCCATGCGCCTGAAAAACCAACTATTCGCACTGACTCTCTCCGTCCTCATTCCCGCGTTTTTAGCGGCAGCACTGGCCGTGTGGTACGTGTATCGGGGAGAGGAACTGGCGCAAGAGGCGCGGCTGATGGCCAGTGCCCGTGTGTTTTCTCATCTGGTGGACAGCGAGCTGAAGTCGCGGCAGCGGATTCTCCAGACCATTGCGCTTTCGCCGGCCCTGGCGGAAGGCGATCTGGAATCCTTCTACGCCTTCGCGAAAAACAACGCGCCGACACGGGACACCACCATCATACTGTTCGACAAAACAGGCCGGCAGCTCATCAATACCCGTGCTCCTTTCGGAGCGAGCCTTCCCACGCAACGCGCCTCGACGATGCAGGCACTGATGGAACGCCATGGAGTCATGAGCCCATTGGTTTCGGACGTGTTCTTTGCGCCCTTGGGCAAGCGGTTCGATTTCAGCATCCAGGTGCCCTACATGGAACGGGGAGAACCGCGTTACTTCGTGGCCATGGGCCTGAACGCGGCATCGCTTCAACAACTCCTCCTGCAGCAGAACCTCCCGCCAACGTGGCTGAGCGTGATCGTCGACCGCAACGGCGTGCTCGTGGCAAGGTCGCGGGATCCGGAGAAGTTCGTGGGCCAACCCGCGGACACGGACCTCCAGCAAAAATTCGCAGCGCAGATCAGCGGCGTCACCGCATCGACCACCCTGGACGGCGTCCCCGTCAAAACATTTTTCTACCGCATTCCCGCGTCGGACTGGACAGCGGTGCTCAGCATCCCGCAAAGCGAGATCCGCCAGAGCGCGGTCCGCCTGGCCATCGGCTTCGCCCTGGCCTCATTGGCGATCCTGGGCCTGGCGTGGGTGTGCGCGAGGCAGATCGGGTGGGGCGTCGTTCGCCGCATGCAGCAGCTGGAACTCGCTGCCGAATCCCTCGGCAGAGGCGAAAGGGTGAGCTATAGCCCGCAAGGGCTCGCAGAGTCGATGAGGTAGGCAGGCGCATCGCGCATGCGAGCGACCAGCTAGGAACGGCGCAACGCGACCTGGAGCTCCGCGTGGCCCACGCCGTGGAAGAAACCGAGCGCGCGCAGCGGGCTCTGCTGCAGGGCCAGAAAATGGAGGCGCTGGGCCGGCTGACCGGCGGCATTGCCCACGAGTTCAACAACCTGCTCCAGACGCTGGCCACCTCGTTGCACTTGGCGAAAAAAGCAAAGGACCCCGACCGGCTGCTGGGCCTGCTGGAGACCTGCAGCAAGGCGCTGAAAAGAGCGAAAACGCTCACGGGGCAGCTCAGTTCATTCGGCCGCACCCAGGACTCGCGGCTCGAAACCGTGCAGTTGCCCAAGCACCTTCACGAGTTCCGGCAATTGGTGGACAACGTGCTGCCCGCGAGTGTGTCCCTCGAGGTTTCCATTGCCGGAGCGGCGTGGCCGGTCACCATCGATCCCACCCAGTTCGAACTCGCGTTTCTGAACCTGGTGATCAACGCCAAGGATGCGATGCCGGGCGGGGGAAGCATCTCCGTCACGGTCAGCAATGAAAGCGACGTCCGACCCGCGGCACACCTGCAACGCGGAGATTACCTGCGCGTGCGGTTCGTCGATTCGGGCGTCGGCATGACGGCCGAGGTGGCGTCGAGAGCACTGGACCCTTTCTTCACGACCAAGGAAGTGGGGAAAGGCTCGGGTCTGGGGCTGCCCCAGGCATTCGGCTTTGCCCGGCAAGCCGGCGGTATTCTCCTGCTGGACAGCGAAGTGGGACGGGGCACCTGTGTGGATATCTACCTGCCCAGGGCATCGGAGGCAGCCGCCGAACCCGCAGCGCTGCCCAACGAACCGCTGGAAATGGACCCCAAAGAAAGCGCGGCGCTGCTTTTCGTGGAAGACGATCCTTTGGTGAGGGAGAGCGTGGCACCGGCGCTCGAACACGCGGGGTACTTCGTCATCATGGCAGACAACGCAGAGGCCGCGCTGGCCTGCATCGACGCCGGGACGAAGATCGATATCGTTTTCTCGGATATCGTCATGCCGGGCGAACTGAATGGGATCGACCTGGCGAAAGCCATACGCAGTCGCTTTCCCCATATCCACGTCGTTCTGGCCACGGGTTACTCGGAAACCCGGGTGACCATTCCGGAAGTCCAAGTGCTTTCCAAACCCTACGACATCGCGGATGTTCTGCGGTTGCTCAAGAAGGCACGCCATTAGGCAGAGCGCCGGCTGGAACGCCTCCACCCGACGGTGCAGGCACCGAAGCCGGAATGCAGCACCGGACAGCGCCGACCTCTTGAACCCTTTCGGGCCTGGGCCGCCTCTAGGTCAGGGTTCAAACCACTGAAAGGCCGCTGATGTTTTACCTGCAACGCAACCTGCCCCTGTGGGAGCGCGCCCTGCGCTCTGCGCTGGGCCTGCTGATCGTCCTCGCCGCGGTCGGTCTCGGGGCCACCGGCGCCGTGGCCTGGGCCGCCGGCCTGGCCGTTGCCACGCTGGTGCTGACAGGCTTCGTCGGCTATTGCCCGGCCTGTGCGATGGTCGGCCGCAGGCCGATGAAAGGTGGCCGGTGATGCGAGCGGATACCGCCCTCGTGGACGCTGCCCGCCTCGGTGACGGCGGCGCGATCCTGCGCCTCCTGTCGGTGTGCCAGCCGGATCTGAAACGGTTCGCGCGGCGCACCTGCGCCACCGCGCAGGACGCGGAAGACGCCGTACAGGTCGCGCTGTGGCAGCTGTACCGGAAAATCGGTGCGCTGCGCACTGCCGCGACGCTGGCGACCTGGCTGTTCCGCATCGTCGAGAGAGAGTGCTTCCGCCTGTTCCGCAGGAGCGGGCCAGTGGAGTCGCTGGACGAGGCCGCAGAGGGCGGCTTCCAGGCCGCGGCTCCCGGCATTCCCCAGGATCTCCGGATGGATCTGGCCCGTGCGATCGAACGCCTGAGTCCCCCGTACCGCGATGTGCTCATCCTGCGCGACGTGCACGAGCTGACCGCCCCGGAAGTCGCGGCGCAGTTGGGCTTGAGCGTCGAGGCCGTGAAAAGCCGCCTGCACCGCGCGCGCGGCATGGTGCGCGAGCAGTTGCTCCAGAGCGGCTACTGGTTGAAGGACGGAATCCCGGAGCCGGCCGCCAGCGCCCACCCCCACCCTGCCCGGGATCCATCATGAGCCATTACCAAAGCCCGCAGGATCTCCGGAACGCGCCCGCCCTCGCGCGCCTGGCTCCCGCCGAAGCGAGCGCCTTTCTGGCCTACGACCATGCGGTGCAACGGACCGACGGCGCCATTCCTCCGAAAACACGCGAGTGGATCGCGCTCGCAGTCGCACTCACCACCCAATGCGGCTATTGCCTGGACGTGCACACGCGCGCGGCGAAACGTCTCGGCACGACCCGCCAGGAACTGGCCGAAATCGCACTGATCGCGGGCGCCGTTCGAGCGGGAGCGACCGTGGGCCACGGCCTGCTGGCGCTGCGGCTGTTCGACGAAGCGGTGCCGCAGACGGTCGGCCGCTAGGCAGACTCGGCTCGCGGCTGTAAGACGCGCGCGAAGAAGTCCTCCGAACTCATGGGTTTCGCGAACAGGTACCCCTGCAGCACGTCGCACGACTGCTGGACGAGATAGGCGGCCTGCGGCTCGGTTTCGACGCCCTCCGCCGTCACCTCCAGGTCCAGTTCGTGCGCGAGCGCGATGATCGCGTTCACGATCGCGCGGCTGTGGTCCTGCTGCGGCAGCTCCTTCACGAAGCTCCGGTCGATCTTCAGCCGGCGCATCGGCAGCTGCCGCAGGTACGCGAGCGAGGAATAGCCGGTGCCGAAGTCGTCGATCGCCAGGTGGATGCCGATCTGGCTCAGCCGCCGCAGCGTATGGGCTCCCGCCTCCACGTTCTCCATGAGCACCGTCTCGGTGAGTTCGAGTTCCAGCAGGTGCGGAGGAAAGCCCTCCTCGCGCAGGATGTCCATTACCTGCTCGAGAAAATGCGGTTCGGCCAGTTGCCGGGCGGAGAGGTTCACCGCCACGCGCATGGAGCCGGCCGCCTGCCACTGCACCGCGTTCCTGCACGCGGTCCGCAGCGCCCAGTAGCCCAGTGCGGCGATGAGGCCGCTTTCTTCCGCCACGGAGACGGCCTCCAGCGGGGGAATGTTGCCCAGCTCGGGGTGCGTCCAGCGCAGCAGCGCCTCCGCGCCGATGGGGATGCGCGTGCGGGCATCGAGCAGCGGCTGGTAGTGCAGCGTCAACCCGCTGCTACCCGCCTCCAGTTCGGCGCGCAGCGCCTGCCCGATCGCCCTTCGCCGTGCGGCGACCAGGTTCATGGACGCATCGAAGCGCACGCTGCGGTTCTTGCCAAGCTCCTTCGCGCGGTACATGGCCGTGTCGGCGCAGCCCATGAGCGCGTCCATCTCGCCGGCGTCTTCGGGAAACGTGGCGATGCCGACGCTGCACGTCAGCGCCACCGGCTGGCCCAGTTCGGAGTACGGCGACTTGAACATCTCCACGATGCGGCGGCCGTAATGGTCGAGGGCGGCGTCATCGACGTTCCACCGCAGGATCAGTGCGAACTCGTCGCCGCCGAGCCGCGACACGATGTCCGCGCTGCGGACCACGGACTGCAGGCGGCGGGCGACTTCGTGCAGCAGCCCGTCGCCGGCGGCATGGCCGAAGGTGTCGTTGAGGGCCTTGAAGTTGTCCAGGTCGATGTAGACCAGGGCCACGCGCTCGCCACGCTCGCGGGCCTGCGCGATCTGCAGCGCGAGCTGCTCGTTGAACGCGTGCCGGTTGCCCACGCCGGTGACGGCATCGGTATGCGCCAGCAGATGCAGGCGGCTTTCCGCGGCCCGCACGACCGCCCGGCTGCGCAGCACCATCACGGCAGCGGCCCCCATCACGCACAGCGCGATGAACAGGGCGCCCGCGAACCGGACGGCCAGCCGCCTGTTGGCGGTGCTGGTGGACTTCTGGATGTAGAGCGTTCCCCATGCCGTGTCGGACACCGTGATGGGCCGCTGGATCTCGAGCCGGCTCCAGCCCTGGCGCTCGGCAGCCACGGCCGTGCCGGAGGACGGCAACGACGCGGGCAGGCCCGCATCCTCGCCGTACTTCGCGAACGGCACGCCGTCGCTGTCGTAGATGCCTGCCCCGACGACCATCGGCGAGTAGCGCAGCGCAGCCAGCGTCTCATTGGCTGCGCGCGCATCCCGGAACATCACGGCCGCCGAGACGTTCTCCGCCACGATGGCGGCCTCGACCGCGCTGTCCTGCAGCAGCGTCCGGCGGCTGCTCCAGTAGTCGAACGCGGTCAATGCGAGCACCACCGTGAGGACCGCCAGGCCGGCCGTCAGGATGCCGGTCACGACCAGCCGGGACGACAGCATGCGGGGAGCCCGCGGCGCGGACGGGCCGGAGCCCGGCGCCTCGAACGGGCCCGCGCTCATCGCGCCCCCCTGGCCAGCCGCAGCAGTCGGGAGCTGATCACCACGCCGGCCCGGGCCGCGGCGTCCGGGTGGATGGCGAACACCACGCGCCCGCCCTCCCGGCCCAGGACGAAGACGGCGTCCGCCTGCGCCGCTTGGGTGTCGTCGACCACCGTCAGCACCCCATGCCCCGGCGGCAGCGAACGCAGGGCGCTGAACACCGGCTCCGCATCGGCGGCGTCCAGGACGATGACCCGGCACTTGCCGAGGCTGGGCATGTCCAGGAGGTGGACCTGCAGGGGGCTTCCCTGCGCGGGCTTGCCTTCCAGCGCTCCGATCTGGCGCTTGAGGGGGCTGAAGGGCGACACGCAGAGCGTCAGCTCCGGAGGGGCTGCGCTGCTGCCCTTCGGCCACTCCACGAACTGCAGGAAGTTGTAGATGAACGCCGCCTTCAGCTCCAGCTCACCCACCTGCCCATGGGCCTGGACCGAGCCCAGGACCCATAGCAGAGCCAGCCCGCACTTGGTCAGGCAGCGCAAGGGGAAGCCGCACATGGTCAAAACGCGTAGGTCAGCTTGATGCGGTAGGTCCGGCCGTCCTGCGGGATGGTGTCGTCACGTACCTCGTAGGAGGCCGGGTCGGAGTATCGGCGGTTGAACAGGTTGTGGAGGCCCAGCGACACGTCGGTGTTGCCCAGGCGTGTCGAGTATGTGAGATTCGCCAGGACGTACGGGGGCAGCCGGTCACGGAGCCGTGTGGTGCGCGTCCCCACGCCGATCAGCTCGACCGCGTAGCGGCCCGGGTCCCATCCGGCGGCCGGCGCGGCCACGAGACGGTCGGACCATTGCGCCTTGAACAGGTGGCGGGGTGAATTGACCAGCGCCTCACCCGACGTCGTTCCCCGGGCCTTCTGCCACCCGTAGACCAGGCGAAGCCGTGCATCGCCGTGCCCGCGCCGTTCGTATTCGACCTCGGCCCCGTGGACCTTGACGCCGCGGGCGTTGTCGAGGGTCAGGCGTTCCGGCGTGGGCGCGTCGGCCAGCGCGATCAGGTCGCGCACTTCGGACAGGAACGCGTTGACCAGGATGCGCTGGGCCCCGTCCGCGGCATGCTCGAGGGCGATTTCGGTGGTGCGGATCCGCTCCGACCGGATCTTCTGGGTGTCCACCAGCCCTCCCGGCGCATCCACCCGGTAGTCGCGTTCATAGGCATTCGGAGGGCGGAAGGCCGTGCCGTGCAGCAGCTTGAGCGCGGTGCTGGGCTGCAGCCAGTAGACCAGGCCGAGCCGGGGATGGAGATTGCCTTCGCTGCCGGATTGCCTTCCCCACCGCAGGCCGGCATGCGCCGTGAGGTCCGGGGCCAGCGCGAACTCGTCCTGCACGTACAGGCCGATGACGTCGTCGTGCCGCCGCGTGTCCAGATACGTCACGGCGGGCGACAGGTCCAGGTTCTGCTGGCTGACCCGGATGTCCCGCCGGTAGTCCACGCCCCAGGACAGCTTGTGCCGGGCCAGGGCGGTGCTGATCCACTGCAGTTCGGTCCCCACCCACTGGGCGCGGCCGATGTCCCGGTTGACGGTGAGCGGCGGGTAGTCGTAGACGTAGTCGCCCACGTACTCGTAGCGCCCGACGTGCGCCCTGCCGACGAAGGACAGGTCGGACCGGATCGGGTAGGCGTATTCGGCGCCCAGGCGCGTGCTGGTGTCGTTCACCCGCGATCTCGGATCGTTGAAGACCTGGGAGAACGCGCCGGTGGGTACCCCCTTCTCCCGCTCGCCGTGCGCGAAGTAGACCGAGAGCCCCCCGTTGCGCAGGCTCGCGAACAGCTGGGTGCTGCGATCGGAATCCAGCCCGCGGGCGATGCCGGAGTTCTGCGAGGGCGTATCGAACGCGGGGAAGTAAAGGTCCGCGCCGCGGGAGGTGGACCGCGTGGCGGAAATCAGCCAGTTGGCCCCCTCTTCCGTCACGGTACCCGCGGAGAACCGGAGTTTGCGGCCGCCGTGGCTGGCCGCCTCGGCGCTCACCCGGGGGCCGCGGAGATGCGCGCCGTCCCGCGTGATCACGTTGATCACGCCGAAAAATGCATTCGGCCCGTACACGGCCGACCCGGCGCCGGAGACGAACTCGACCCGCTCCACCAGGTCGATGTCGATGGGAAAGTCGGTGCCGATGCTCGCCTGGTCGTACAGGCTGTCGTTGAACCGGATGCCGTTGACGAGCAGCAGCACGCGGGTGTTGTAGTCGCCCGGGGTGGCGAATCCCCGCGTGCCCAGGTAGTGGGAGGCGCGGTCGTAGGACACGTACAGCCCGCGCATGCTCGCCAGCACGTCGGCCAGGGTGCGGTAGCCGAACAGGCGGATGTCCTCGGCCGTCACCACGCTGACCACGGCGGGGGCTTCGAGCGCCGACTGGGCATAGCGGCTGGCCGTCGTGACCTGCAGCTGCATGAGCTGCTCCAGCGGCAGGTCCGATACCTCCGCATGCAGCGGCCCCTGCGCGAGGCACAGACAGGCCATGGCCGCGCCGAGGCGCCAGCCTTTGGTGGACGGCAATCGATGTTTCATAAGGGCGACCCAGTCCGGATTCTGCTGTCCACCCCCTGCTTTCGAGAAACCCCTCCTTACCAATTCCCCGAGATTGTTTCAAATTGTGTTTTTTAACCAACTCATGCATGGCCTGTTCGTGTGCCGGCGGGGCGGAGTCCGGCGCGAACCGGCGGGCCACCGAAGCAGCGCGCCCACCGGAGGAATCCGCGGAAGCCCCAGGGCTTCGGGGGGATCAGGGCGCGAGGGCCTGCACCTCGATCTCCACCCTGGCGCCGCGGTTGAGCACTGCCTGCACGGTGGAGCGCGCCGGCAGGTGCTCGCCGAAGTAGCCGGCGTATTCCTCGTTGAACGCTGCGAAGTCGCCCAGGTCGGCGAGCCACACGGTGGCCCGGACGACGTCCGCCCGGTGGGCGCCGAGGCCGGTGAGCACCGCGTCGATCTGCTGCAGCACCGCGCGGGTTTCCGTGCGGATGTCGCCGACGACGGGCCGCCCTTCGGCATCCGCGGGCAGGATGCCGGAGAGGAACAGGAAGCCGCCGGCCCGGACGGCGCGCGACAGGGGCAGCGGTTTGGCGCTGGGGTAACGGACGATGGAAGCAGCCATGGGGAGCGAAATCCTGGGAAGCAGGGAGTCAGAGAATCGGCGTGCGGCGCAGCACCCGGCCGCTGCGGGCCTGCGTGTGCCTGCCATGCCGGTAGGCGATGGCGCCGTTCACCACCACCGCGTCGATGCCCTCGGCGGGCGCGACCGGGTTGTCGTAGTCGGCCATGTCGCGCACGGTGTCGGCGTCGAAGACGGTGATGTCGGCAGGGTGGCCGACGGCCAGCACGCCGCGCCCGGGCAGGCCGAAGACCTGGGCGGTCAGGCCGGTCATCTTCCAGACCGCCGTCTCGAGCGGGAACAGGCCGATGTCGCGGCTGTAGCGGCCCAGCACGCGCGGGAAGGTGCCCCAGAGCCGCGGGTGCGGGCGCTCGCCGGTGGGAATGCCGTCGGAGCCGATCATGGTGGGCTCGAACGCCAGGATGCGCTGCACGTCGGCCTCGTCCATGCTGTAGTAGATCGCGCTGGCCGGCTGCAGCCGGCGGGAGGCCTCGACGCGCGACACGCCCCAGCGGTCGGCGATGTCCTGCAGGTCCTGCCCCTGCAGCTCGGGATGGGCTTCGCTGGAGGCGATGGTGACGCGGCCCTGCAGGCGCTCTTCGTCGAGGTGCAGCATGGTCGAGCTGGCCGTGTAGGGGTAGCAGTCCAGGCCCACGCACTGGCAGCGCATGGCTTCCTCGATGCGCTTCAGCGTCAGCACGGATTTGCCGAAGTTGGCCTGGCGCATGTGCTTGTGGTGCGACAGCAGCACGGGGGTGCCGACCTCGCGGCCGATGTCGAAGGTCTCCTCCACCGCCTCCATGCAGCGGTCGGCCTCGTTGCGGATATGGGCGACGTAGAGCGCGCGCCGCGCCGCCAGCGGGCGCGAGACGGCGATCACCTCGTCGGTGGTGGCCGCGGCGGCCGGCGGGTAGTACGTGCCGGTGGACATGCCGACCGCGCCCGCGGCCAGCGCCTCTTCGAGCAGCTCGCGCATGGCGGCGGCCTCCTGCGGCGTGGCGGCGCGGTCCAGGTCGTCCATCACCAGGGCGCGCAGGTTCGTGTGGCCCACCATCGGCACCACGTTGACCGCGGGCGGACGGGCCTCCAGCGCATCCAGGTAGGCGCGGAAGGTGGTGAAACGCTCGCTGCCGGGGTCGAGCAGCTTCAGCGGCAGCGGCAGTTCCGCCCCAGGCTTCAGCGGGGCGGCGCTGATGCCGCAGTTGCCGGTGACCACGGTGGTGACGCCCTGGGAGACCTTGAACGGCACGTCCGGCTCGGCGATCAGCGCCTGGTCGTCGTGCGTGTGCGAATCGATGAAGCCGGGCGCGACGATGCGGCCGGTGGCGTCGATGGTCTGCGCAGCCGTGCAGCCGCGCAGATCGCCGAGGGCGGCGATGCGTCCGTCCTGCACGGCCAGGTCCGCGGCGAAGCGCGGGCGGCGCGTGCCGTCGATGACGGTGCCGCCGAGGATCAGAAGGTCGTAATGGGGCGTTGCGGTCATGGCGCGGGGTCCTGCTGGAAAGGGATCAGGCGGCGTCGAGGTGCTCGGCCAGGCGCTGCGCCGAACCGAAGGCCAGGGTCAGGCCGAGCGCGCCGTGGCCGACGTTGAGGAAGACGTTGGGGCACGGCGATGCGCCGATGATGGGCACCGAATCCGGCGTGGCGGGCCGCAGGCCGGCCCAGGGTTCCACGTCCTGGTAATCCACCGCATCGCCGAAGGCCGCGCGGGTATGCGCCACCAGTTCCTGGATGCGTGCCGGATCGACGTGCCGGCCGGTGGCGCCGATCTCCGCCATGCCCGCGACGCGCAGCCGGTCGCCGATGCGCGCGTACACGACCTTGCGGGCGGCATCGGTCACGCTGACCCGGGGCGCCGTGTCCGCACCCGTATCGCGCACCCGCAGGGTGATGCTGTAGCCCTTGAGCGGCTGGATCGGCAGCGGGAAGCCGAGCCGCCGCGCCATGGCGGCGCTGGCGGGTCCGCAGGCCAGCACCACGCCATCGACGGGAAGGGTTCCCGCGTCCGTGCGCAGGTGGGTGACGCGCCCGCCGTGCCGGACGAAATCCCGGACCGGGGTGCCTAGCCGGAACGCCACGCCCCGGGCGCGCAACTGCCGCTCCAGGTCCTGGCACAGCGCGTGCGAATCGATCACGCATTCGCTCGGGGTGTGGATGGCACCGGCCATGTGGCCGGCGAACCGCCGCAGCGCGGGCTCGATGCGCAGGCACGCGGCCTCCGGCACCACCTCCTGGGGCGGGCCGTAGGCGGCCTGCAGCTCCATCTGGGCCTGGGCCTTGCGCAGGGACTCGGCGGTGGGCAGCACCACCAGCTTGCCGGCGCGCGCGAAGCCCAGCCGGCCATGGTCCGCATCGGCGAGCCAGCGTTCGGTTTCCGTGCGGCTCGCCTGGCCCAGCTGCAGCAACCGCAGCGAACCGGCCGACGCACGCGCGGCGCGGCATGCCGCGAGGAACTGCAGCATCCATCGCCACTGCGCGGGGCTGGCGCGCGGCACGATCCGCAGCGGCGCGTGGCGGGACAGCAGCAGATGGGGAAGTTCGGGGATGAGGCCGGGCTGCGCCAGCGGCGCGACGTAGCCGTAGGACAGCTGGCAGCCGTTGCCGAAGCTGGTCTGCGTGCCGACGGCCGGCGCGGCATCCAGCACGGTCACCGTGCGGCCGGAGCGCGACAGGGCGGCGGCCGTGGCCAGCCCGACGATGCCTGCGCCGATGACGGTGACGTGGCCGAAGCGGTCCGGGCGCGCCGGCCGTGCGTCCTGCCAATACTGCTTCACGCCGGACGGTCCGGCCTGGGGGAGTGCGCCGCGCTCCACCGGTCAGTCCACTTTCGCGCCGCTCTTGCGCACGATCTCGCCCCACTTCAGGCGCTCGGTCTGGATCAGGCGGCGGAAGTCTTCGCCGCTGCCGCCGACCGGCGCGAAGGCCAGCTTCGCCAGCTGCGCCTGGACGGACTCATCCTTCAGCAGGCCGTTGACTTCCTTGTTCAGCCGCGCGGTGATCTCGGCCGGCGTGCCCGGCGGCGCCACCAGGCCGCCCCAGGCCTGCATCTCGAAGCCCTTCACGCCGGATTCGTCCAGCGTCGGCACCTGGGGGAACTGCGGCGAGCGCTGCTTCGAGGTCACCGCGATGGCGCGCACCTTGCCGCCGGCCACGCTGGGGCCGACGGAGGCGATGTTGTCGAACAGGAACTGCACGCTGCCGCCCATCAGGTCGTTGATGGCCTGCGGCGCACCCTTGTACGGTATGTGCTGGCTGCGGATGCCCGCCATCGACTTGAACAGCTCCGCGCCCAGGTGGCCGGACGTCCCGGTGCCGCCGGAGCCGAAATAGGTCGCGTCCGGATGCGCCCTCGCATAGCGGATCAGCTCTTCGGTGGTGCGGATGGGCAGCTCGTTGCCCACCACCAGCAGGCTGGCCGTGGTGACCAGCGCCACGACGGGGATGAGGCGGTCCGGCTCGTAGGGGAGCCTGGAGAACAGGTGCTCGTTGGTCGCGAGCGTGGCGTTGTTGCCGTAGCCGAGGGTGTAGCCGTCCGGCGCGGCGCTCTGCACGGCCTGCATGCCGATGTTCCCGCCGGCCCCGGGCCGGTTGTCGATCACCACGGCCTGGCCCAGCCGCTTGGACAGGCCGTTGCCCAGGATGCGCATCACGATGTCGGGGCTTCCGCCCGCGGCGGACGGCACCACGATGCGGATCGGGCGGTCCGGCCAGCCCGGCTGCTGGGCAGCTGCGGTGCCCAGCAGGGCGGGGGCCAGCAGGCTGGCCAGAAGCAGGCGACGGAGGGGCAGGGTCACGGGGGTCTTCCGGTGGGCGTTGATACCGCGCAAAGTATCTGCAAGGCCCTCCGTGCGCTCCAGCGAAAAAAGACCATCGGGGTAGTCGCGAAGGAATACCCGGCCACCAGCCGACGGCCGGCGCCGGCCCCTTCAGGCGAGCGGCTCGAAGCGCTCCTGCAGCGTGGCGATGAAGCCGTCGAAAGCCAGGCTGCGCACGGCCGTGGAGGCATGGATGGCCACCGCATCCACGGTCACCGCCGGCTCCAGCGCCCGTGCGGGCAGATCGTGCGCCACGGCCCGGGCCGTCAGCTCGTCGACCAGCGCGAACCCCAGGCCCTGCCGCGCCAGGGCGGCGGCGATGTAGTAGGTGCGGGTCTCGATGGCCGGCGACGGCATCGGCATCTGCAGTTGCTCGCAGACTTCCCGGATGCGCTGCGCCAGGGGATCGCTGCCGCCGATGCCGATCCAGGCGGACATGTCCAGCGCGTCGATGCGCACCGGCCCGTCCGCCACCGGGGTGGCCGGCGCGCCGAGGTGCACGGCGCGGACCTGGCCCAGCCGGATGCTTTCCAGTCCCTGCTTGAGCGGCATGTCGAAGCAGATGCCGACGTCCAGTTCGCGGTTGAAGACCTGTTCGGCCAGAGCGTCCCCGTTGTCGCTCAGGATGTCCACCGAGACCCCCGGGCAGCGCTGGCGGAAAGCCTTCACCACATCCGGCAACAGGCCCAGCCCCAGGCTGGGCAGGCAGCCGATGCGCAGGTGGTCCGCCGGGTTGCGCTTGAGATGCCGGGCCAGGCGCTCCACGTTCTCCGCCTGCGCGAACAGCAGCGTCGTCTGCGCGAACAGCTCCTCGGCCTCCCGGGTCCGGACCAGGCGCCCCTGGACGCGCTTGAACAGCGCCAGCCCCAGGCTGTGCTCCGCCTGGGCCAGCGCCTTGCTGGCGGCGGATTGGGACAGGTTGAGCAGCTGGGCGGCTCCGCTGACGGAGCCGGAGCGCATCACGGCGTGGAAGATTTCGAGGTGGCGCAGGCGCATGGGAAGAGCGAAGGCAGGGCCCCATCAGGACCGCGGAGGAGTATCTGGAAAAGTCCCGGTCCGGTCCGCATGAAATATCGGCGGGGGCCCATTCCAGAACACGAAGCCGGGCCCACGACGGTACCCCGCCACCCGCCTCACCGGGCCACGGCGCGGTGGGGCGGAGCCGCCGAGGCGGGAGCGGGCATCTGGGCGCAGACCGCCCGCACCTGCTGCGCGATCACCCGGGCCACCTGCGCGCGGCGGTCGGGGCCCAACCGGCTGGAAATGGCCGCCACGCTGATGGCGGCCACGGGGTTGTCGGGCGGAAACGCGATGCCGACGGCCGCCGTGCCGGGGGTCGCCGCGCTGTCCAGGAACGCGTAGCCCTGGGCCCGGGTTTCCGCGACCGCCCGCTGCACGAAGCCGGGCTCGAAGGTGCCGAAACGGGCATAGCGCGCATCGTTGGCTTCGACGATCTGCGCCACCTCGGCCTCGGGCAGCGCGCTCAGGATCGCCAGCCCGCCGGCCCCGACCCCCATGGGCCGGCGGATGCCCACGTCCAGGGTGAGCGCCTTGATCGGGTAATCGCCGAGCACGCGGCTGGTGCAGATGGATTCGACGCCGCGGCGTTCGCTGAGGTAGACCGTGTCCTGCGTCTCGTCGGCGATGGCCTGCAGGGCCTGCGCGCACAGATCGGCGAGTTGGAAGCGCGGCTGCGCCAGCAGGCCCAGCTCGTGCAGCAGCGGGCCCAGGTGGTATTTGCGCGTGATGGCGTCGCGCACCACCATCCCCTCCAGCTCCAGCCGCTGCAGCATGCGAAAGCAGGTGGACATGGGCAGGCCGCTCACGCTCACCACGTCGGCGATGCGCATGCCGCGCCGCCCGCGCGAGGCCACCACGCGCAGCATGCCCACCACCCGCTCGATGCTCTGGGTGCCGGTGCGGGCGGTGCTGCCGGCCTCCATCGCGCCGTCTTCAGGGCGGGAGGCGCCAGTTCCGGTATCCGATTGAGTTTCCACAGTGTGGCAGTAATTGGGGTTGCACCTGAAGAACCAGGATTCAGACTCCAATGTAATGGGATGCATGACTACAGATCAATGCCCACCACATCGTGGAAGTTGAACGGAGACTGCATGCCCCAGACGATGACTGAAAAAATCCTGGCACGCGCCGCAGGCCTGGCCCGCGTGTCGCCCGGCCAGGAGATCACGGCCCGGCCGGACTTCGTGATCACCTACGACTTCCCCGGCTACACCGACGTGTTCTTCAAGGAAACGCGCGAGGACTTCGGCGTGGAGAAGGTCTCGAGCCCCGAGCGCTTCGTGCTCTTCATCGACCACATGGTGCCGGCCACGGCGCCCAAGGAGGAAGAGCTGCACCAGGTCACCCGCGCCTGGGGCAAGGAGCAGGGCGTGCCGGTGTACGAACGCGAGGGCATCGGCCACCAGGTCGCGGCCGAGCTGGGGTATGCCGTGCCGGGGGCCTTCGCCGTGCATTTCGACGGGCACGTGAGCCAGCTGGGCGCCTTCGGCACCTTCGCCTTCGGTGCGCGCAAGGGCGTGGTCGAGGCGTTCGCCACCGAGACCCTCACCATGACCGTGCCGGCCACCATCCAGGTGCGGCTCACGGGCACGCTGCGGCCCGGCGTGATGGCGCGCGACGTGTTCCACCACATGGTGCGCGTGATGGGCCCGGCCTCCTGCCGCTTCAAGGTGGTGGAGCTGTGCGGCCCGGTGATCGACGCCATGGACATCGAGGGCCGGCAGGTGATCTGCGGCCAGGCGATGTTCCTGGGCGCGACCACGATGCTGATCGCGCCGGATGCCAAGACCCTCGCGCATGCGCGGGGGCGCTCGAAGATCGCACTGGAGCCCGTCTACCCCGATGCCGATGCCGTGTACGAGCGCGTCGTGGCCATCGATGTCTCCGATCTGGAACCCATCGTGGTGGTGCCACCCAGCCCCGCCAACACGCGCGATCTCGCCGACTTCACGGGCCTCGAAGTGCATACCGGCTACCTGGGCTCCTGCGCCAGCGGGCGGCTGGAAGACCTGCGCATCGCCGCCCAGGTGCTGCGCGGCCGGCGCATCCAGCCCGGCTTCCAGCTGCACGTGGTGCCGACCTCCCGGGCCATCATGGCGGCGGCCGCGCGCGAGGGCCTGATCGAGACGCTGGTGGAAGCCGGCGCCTTCATCAGCTCGCCCAGCTGCGACTACTGCTTCGGCCGCATCGCCACCATGAGCGCGGGCCAGCGCGCCGTCTCCACGGGCACGCTGAACACGCCGGGCCGCATGGGCAGCGTGGATTCCGAGATCTACATCTGCAACGCCGCCGTGGTGGCCGCCTCGGCCCTGGAAGGCCGCATCGCGGACCCCCGGCCCTACCTGGCCGGAGCGGCTGCGGCAGCGGCCCCCGCGGGAGCCACGGCATGAGCCTGCAGAACCTGCGCGGCCGGGTGGCCTGGGTCTTCGAGGAAGACGACTACGACATCGATCTGATCGTGGGTGTGCGCAACATCAAGATCACCGACGTGGCCGAGTTGGCCGCGCTGGCCATGGCCGATTACACGCCGGGCTTCGCGGCCACGGTGGGCCGGGGCGACCTGCTGGTGGGGGGCGAGAACTTCGGCTACGGCCACCCGCACTACCCCGCCATGCGCGCCATGCGGCACCTGGGGATCGCGGCGGTGATCGCCGAATCCTTCTCGCCGGGGTTCTTCCGCGGCGAGATGAGCATGGGCTTCCCGCTCGTGACCTGCCCGGGCATCCGCGCCGCAGCGGCCCGCGGAGACGAACTGGCGGTGGACTGGGCCACGAGCGAGGTGAAGAACCTGCGCACGGGCCAGGTGCTGGCATTGCAGCCCTTCTCCCCTTCCGAGCGCGGCATGCTCGATGCCGGCGGCCTGGTCCCCTACCTGAAGCGCCGCATGGCGCAGGCCGGTGACGCGGCGCAGTCCGGGCCGGCCTGACCCCTTCCCTTCCTTCCGGAGATTTTTCCATGCACTCATCCCGCAACGCACTGCGCCAGCGCATCGACGCCGGCGACACCGTCTGGTTCGGCGGCGCGCAGGACGCGCTCTCGGCCCTGCTGGTGGAGCAGTCCGGCTTCGACGGCATCTTCAGCACCGGCTTCGGCATTTCCGCCGCGCTGCTGGGCCAGCCCGACATGGAGCTCTACACGCTGAGCGAGAACGTGGCCACCGTGAACCGCATGGCCCACGTGGTGCGCAAGCCCATCTTCGTGGACGCGGACACGGGCTACGGCAGCGTGCTCAACATGGGCCGCACGGTGCGCGAGTTCGAAAAGGCCGGCGCCGCCGCGCTGCAGATCGAAGACCAGGTCAGTCCCAAGCGGTGTCCGGCGGCCACCGCCACGTCCACGCTGGTGCCGGTGGCGGACGCGCTGGCGCGCATCCACGCGGCGCTCGACGCCCGGCAGGACCCGGACCTGCTGATCGTGGCCCGCACCGACGCCATGGACCCGGCCGAGGCGCTCGACCGCGCCGCGCGCTACGCCGAGGCCGGGGCGGACCTCATCCAGCCGATCTCGCGCACTTTCGACCGCCATGAGCAGCTGGTGCAGCTGCGCGAGGCATGCGGGCGGCGCCTGTCGCTGCAATTGATGGCCGGCACCTGGATGACGGCCCTCACCCGCGAACAGATCGAAGACGTGGCGGCCTTCGCCTCCTACCCCATCGCCAGCCTGCTGACCACCGTGCATGCGGTGCAAGCCAACCTCGCCGAACTGGCGCGCCGCCGCTCGGGAGACTTCGCGGACCTGCCCTTCGCGCAGACGGGCATGGCGGACTTCAAGGCGCTGATCGGCTGGCATGCGCTGGAGGAGCGCCAGGCGCGGTACGAAACCGGCCGGGCGCGTTGACACGGCCCTTCGGCTGCGTCCTGCCGCCAGCGCATTCCTTCCCTTCACACAAAAACAGGAGACAAGCACCGTGCGTTCCATCCACATCATCGGCCGCCTCGCCCTGGCCGGGGCCCTGTCGCTGGGCCCGGCCGCGCCCGTCCTGGCCCAGGCCGGCTATCCGAACAAGCCGATCCGCCTGGTCGTGCCGTACCCGGCGGGCGGCGCCACCGACGTGGCGGCGCGGTCCCTGCAGCCGCGCCTGCAGGAGGAACTGGGGCAGCCCATCGTCGTGGAGAACCGGCCCGGCGCCGGCGGCAACATCGCCATGAGCAATGTGGCGCTCAGCGCCCCGGACGGCTATTCGCTGGCCATGACGCTGACGGGCATGCTGTCGATCAACCCCGAGATCTACAAGAAGCCGGGCTTCGCGGCCGCGGATTTCGTGCCCGTCGCGCGCGTCTCGCTGGCCCCGCTGATCCTGGTGGTGCCGGAGAAGTCGCCTTACCGGAACGTCAAGGAACTGCTGGAGGCCGGCCGGAAGGCGGGCAAGGGCGGGCTGGCCTATGGCTCGGCCGGCGCAGGCGGTCTGTCGCACCTGGCCTCCGAAGCGGTCAACCGCCATGCCGACGGCAATTTCACGCACGTGCCCTACAAGGGCGGCGCACCCCTGGTGCAGTCGCTGATGGCGGGCGAAGTGGCGTGGGGCCTGCTGGGCACGGGCGATGTCCGCAGCTTCATCCAGTCGGGCAAGCTCCGGGCCATCGGCCAGCTGCGCCAGGGCCGCTCGGAGCTGTGGCCCGATGTGCCCACCCTGACCGAACAGGGCGTGCCCGGCGGCGTGGACTTCGACGTCTGGTTCGGCATCGTGGCCCCGGCCAAGACGCCCGCCCCCATCGTCAAACTTTTGGGCGAGAAGATCGCCAAGATCACGGCGGAGCCCGCCTTCCGCCAGCGCCTGCTGGATCTGGGCGGCGTGGCCCCGGCGGCGGACAACACACCGGAGGCGTTCGCCGGCGTCCTGCAGCGCGAACTGGCCGTGCTGCCCAAGGCCGCCAGGGACGCCGGCCTGCAACTGGACTGAGGGCACCGGCGCCGCGCCCCTCAGGCGTCGCGCCCGCCCCCGCCCGCCGCGCCGGGCCCGAGTCCGTGGCGCTGCAGCTTGTCGTACACCGTCTTGCGCGGCATCTTCAGCAGCTCCGCGGCGCGGGCCACGTTGCCCTGGGTGAGGTCCAGCGTGTCGCGCAGCAGCTTGCGCTCGAACGCGTCCACGCGCGCGGCGAGCGAGGGGGCGGAGTCGGCCCCGCCGTCCAGGGGCTGCACGGGCAGGCCCAGGCAGAGGCGCTCGGCGGCATTGCGCAGCTCGCGCACGTTGCCGGGCCAGTCGTGCGCCAGCCAGCTGGCGAGATCGCGGTCGCCCCAGGCCGGCTCCGGACGGCCGTGGCGCGCGGCGGCCTGCGCGAGGAAGTGGGCCATGAGCAGCGGGATGTCCTGCGGGCGCTCGCGCAGCGGCGGCAGCGCGATGGCGGCGACGTGCAGACGGTAGTACAGGTCGGCGCGGAACTGTCCGCGGTCGGCGAGCTGCTTCAAATCGGCCTTGGCCGCTGCCACGAAGCGCGCGGTGATCGGCACGGTCTGGTTGCTGCCCAGGCGCTCGATCTCGCGCTCCTGCAGCACGCGCAGCAGGCGCAGCTGCAGCGCCGGCGGCATCGATTCGATCTCGTCGAGCAGCAGGGTGCCGCCGTTGGCGTACTCGATCTTGCCGATGCGCCGGCGCGTGGCGCCCGTGAAGGCGCCGGGCTCGTGGCCGAAGAGCTCGCTCTCGATGATGGTTTCGGGCAGGGCGCCGCAATTGATGGCCACGAACGGGCCGGTGCGGCCGCTGGCGGCGTGCAGGGCGCGGGCCACCACCTCCTTGCCCGCGCCGGTCTCGCCGTGCAGCAGCACATCCACGTCCAGCGGCGCGAGCGCGGCCACCAGCCGGCGCACTTCCGCCATGCCGGGCGACTGGCCCACCAGTCCCGCGAGCGCGTCGGTGCCGCCGCGCGCGCGCAGCCGCTGCAGTTCGTCCGACAGCGCCCGGCGCTCCAGCGCGCGGCGCACGGTGAGCAGCAGGCGCTCGGACGAGAACGGTTTTTCGATGAAGTCGTAGGCGCCGTCGCGCATCGCCTCCACCGCCATCGCGACGTCGCCGTGCCCCGTGACCAGCACCACCGGCAGGGCGGCATCCCTCTGCCGCAGCAGGCGCAGCAGTTCCATGCCGTCGATGCCGGGCATGCGGATGTCGGTGACCACCGCGGCCGGAGGGTCCTGCGCGTAGGCGTCCAGCGCGGCCTGCGCGTGCGGGAAGGCGCGCACGGGAATCTGCGCGAGCTCGATCGCCTGGCCGTAGGCACGCCGCACCATGGCGTCGTCCTCGATCAGGTAGACGGGGCGGGCACCGCCGGCGGTGCCGGCCGGAAGGGAGGTGTCGGTCATCGGCAGGAAAATCCTCGGGAAGCGGAAGGCATGTCAGACGGCGGCATCGGCATCGGCGCGGGCGAGCGGCAGGGTGACGGTGAACTCCGCGCCGCCGCCCTGCGGGAGGTCGCCCGCCGCCAGGGTGCCGCCCAGGCCTTCCACGATGATGCGCGAAACCGCGAGGCCCAGCCCCAGGCCCTCGCCCGCCTTGGTCGTGAAGAAGGGCTCGAACAGCCGGTCGCGCGCCTCGGGCGCGAGGCCGCCGCCGGTGTCGGCCACGCGCAGATGCACCCGCCCGCCCACGGCCGCCGCCGAGAAGCGCACCACGCGCACGGGCTGGCCCTGCACGGCATCCAGCCCGTTGCGCAGCAGGTTCACCAGCACCTGCTCCAGCCGGGTGGCATCGGCCTGCACGCACAGGTCCGCGGGGAAGCCGTCCACGTCGATGCGCGCCTGCACGGCCGTGCAGCGCTGCGCCAGCAGCATGAGCGCATGGTCGAGCGCATCGCGCACGCTGCAGGGCCGCAGCACGGGCGTTTCCTTGCGCGCGAAGCTCTTGAGCTGCCGCACGATCCGGCCCATGCGCGCCGCGAGTTCGCCGATCAGGCGCAGGTTCTCGGCCACGTCCTCGCGGCGGCCCTGGCGCTCGAGCGCGAGGGCGTTGTCCGATAGCGTCTGCAGCGCGGCCAGCGGCTGGTTGAGCTCGTGGCCCATGCCGGCCGACATCTGGCCGAGCACCGCCAGCTTGCCGGCCTGCACGGCCGCGTCGCGCGTGCCGCGCAGGATCTGCTCGGCGTGCTGCAGGTCGCGCACGCGGTCCTGCAGGGCGGCGTTGGCGGCCGTCAGGTCGGCGGTGCGCTGCGCGATCTGGGTCTCCAGCGTGTCGCGCGCGGCCTGCAGGCGCTCGGCGCTCGCGCGGCGTTCGGCCTGGCCCTGGCGGTCCAGCCGCAGGTAGAGCGCCAGGCCGAGCAGCAGCGCGGCGCAGAGCGCGCCCGCCAGGCCCGCCACCAGGGCTTCCTGGCGCGCCGGGGTCTGGTCCGCCAGCAGCAGCATCTGCCAGCCGAGCGGTCCGACGCCGCGCGCGGCCACCGTGAAATCGCGCTCCTGGCCCGCGTGCCGCAGGCGCACCGCCGTGCCGCCGGCCGGCCACGCACCCAGGCCATGGTCGAGGGGCCGCAGCGCATGGCGGCCGTACTGCTGCGCGCCCTGCAGCCGCACGAGCGCATCGCCGCCGAGCGGCGCCAGCGTGCGGTAGCGCCATTCCGCCTCCGTGCTGAGGAACACCACGCCGTCGCGGTCGGCCAGCAGCACCGTGTCGCCGCTGGCGGCCAGCGCCGCCTCGAAGGGGTCGAGCGAAATCTTCACCGCGACGACGCCACGCGCCGGGGCCTCGGCCGGCAGCGGCGCGGCGATGAAATAGCCGGGCTTGCCGGTGGTGGCGCCCACGCCGTAGAAGCGCCCGGTGAGCCCCTGCATCGCGGCCTCGAAGTACGGCCGGAACCGGTAGTTCTGCCCCACGAAGCTGCTGGGCTGGTTCCAGTTGCTGGCCGCGATCGTCAGGCCCCGGGTGTCCATGAGGTAGGCGGCCTCCACGTCCGCCAGGCGCGCGGCACGCCCGAGAAAATCATTGGCGGCCCGCAGCGGGGCGGTGCCGGGATCGCGCAGCGCGCGGGCCGCTCCGTCGTCCAGCGCGAGCAGCGCGGGCAGGGCCTCGTTGCGGTGGAGCAGCGACTCCAGGCTCTGCGCGGCGAAGTCGAGCCGCTGCGCGGCGGCACGCTGCTGGCCGGCGAGCTGCGACCCGAGCGATCCGCGGTATGCGAGCGCCCCGGCGCACACGCACACCAGCACGGCGAGGCCGGGAATCAGGAGGGAACGGTCGGGCTTCACGAGAGAACGGAGCGGGTCGGGCACGCATTGTGGTGGGCCGGGGAAAGCCCCATGCAAGGGCTAGCCCCGTTGACAGATCGCCGTGTGCGGGAATCCGCACAAAACCGCCCGCTGCGTGCGGAAATCCGCCGCGGCGCGCGCTGCCCGGCCGCCCGCGCAGGAAGGCGGCCCTGGCACGGTCGCCAGCGCTGGCGCGCCCTGCGGGCCCATCCGCCACGGCGCGGAGGCGGTTGGCATGCAAGCTGCAAAGGAATCGGCGCGAACGCCGCAGCCCGGCAAGAATCCACAGCCCCTACAGGAGACAACGCATGACACGCACCGCATCCCTCACGCGCCGCACGGCCCTGGCCGCCACCGCCCTGCTGATCGGCGCAGGCCCCGCCCTCGCCCAGGATTACCCCAACAAGACCGTGCGCCTGATCGTGCCGTTCGCCCCCGGCGGCACGACCGACATCGTGGCGCGCGTGGTGTCGCAATCGCTGGGCACGACGCTGGGCCAGCCAGTGGTGGTGGACAACAAGGCCGGCGCGGGCGGCGTGGTCGGCGCGACGGAGATCGCCCGCGCCGCACCGGACGGCTACACGCTCGGCGTGGCGACGGTGTCGTCGGTCGCGTCCGCGCCCGCCATCAATCCCGCGGTGAAATACAACCCGCTCACCGACTTCACGTCGATCGTCAACATGGCCGCCACCCCGAACGTGCTGGCCGTGCACCCGAGCTTCCCGGCGAAGGACTTTAAGGCGTTCATGGCCGAGGTGAAGGCCCACCCGGGCAAGTATTCGTTCGCCACCTCCGGCACGGGCGGCATCGGCCACCTGCAGATGGAGCTGTTCAAGTCGCTGTCCGGCCTGGGACTGGAGCACATCGGCTACAAGGGCGCGGGCCCGGCGCTCAACGACGCGGTGGCCGGCCAGGTGCCGATGATCTTCGACAACCTGCCCTCCGCGCTGCCGTTCATCAAGGAAAAGCGGCTCATCGCGATCGCGGTGGCGGCGCCCCAGCGTCTGCCCTCGATGCCCGACGTGCCCACCTTCAAGGAAGTCGGCTTCGAGCCCGTGAACCGGATGGCGTTCTACGGCATCCACGGCCCGAAGAACCTGCCGCGCGAAGTGGTCGACAAGATCTCGCAGGCCGTCCGCAAGACGCTGCAGGACCCGGCCGTGCGCCAGCGCATCGAGGACACCGGCTCGCTCGTCGTCGGCAACACGCCGGAAGAGTTCACGGCACAGACCAAGGCCGAGTACGAGCTCTACAAGGGCGTGGTGGCCAAGCAGAAGCTGAAGCTGGACTGATCCGGAAAGCGCCCCCGCGCCGGCCGGCACCGCAGTCCTGCCGGTGCCGGCCGGCGTGCGCGCGACCGCATGCGCACCTGGGGAACGTGCGGATGCCAGACCGCCGGCAGGGCGGCACCATCGGGCCGGGTTTCCCTCGCATCCTTCGTCCCTGCCTTCGCCGGCTTCCCGCCGCGCCATACGCCATGCCCCCATCCGCACGCCGCCGCTTCGGCTTCGCCGCCCCGCTCCTTCTCGCCGTATCGCTGGCCTCTTCGCCCGCAGGGGCGCAGCTGCTCATCGGCCAGACGGCGGGCTTCACCGGCCCCGTCTCGGCCGGCGTGCAGGACGTGACCCGCGGCGCGAAGCTCTACCTCGACGCGGTGAACGCCGAAGGCGGCGTGGGCGGCGAGAAGATCGAACTCGTATCGCTGGACGACCGCTTCGATCCGAAGGTGTCGGCCGAGAACGCCCGCACGCTCATCGAACAGAAGGGCGTCATAGCCCTCTTCCTCACGCGTGGCACGCCCCATACCGAGGCCGTGCTGCCGCTGCTCGACCGCCATGCGGTGCCGCTCGTCGGCCCCTCCACGGGCGCGATGGTGTTGCACGCGCCGTTGCGCAAGTACGTGTTCAACGTGCGCGCCTCCTACCAGCGCGAGGCGGAGAAGGCCATGGGCCACCTGGCCGGCATCGGCATGCAGCGCATCGCCCTGCTCACGGTGGACGACAGCTTCGGCAACGACGCACTGCAGGGCGCCCTGCGCGGCCTGGGGCGGGCACGGCTGGAGCCTGCCATGCGCGCCACCTTCGACCGCAGCCGGCCCGATTTCAGCCGCATCGCCCCCGAAGTCGCCCGCGCGGACGCCCAGGGCGTGCTGATCGTCGGCACCGCGCAGGCCGTGGCGGAAGGCATTGCGGCGATCCGCGCGGCCGGCTCCAAGGCGCAGCTGGTGACGCTGTCGAACAACGCCACGCCCGGCTTCGTCGCCGGCCTGGGGCCCAACGCCGCGGGCACCATCGTCACCCAGGTGTTCCCGAACGAGCGGTCCGTGGCGGTGCCGATCGTGAAGGAGGCGCAGGCGCTCGCGAAGAAAGGCCTACCGGACGGCGAACTCAGCGCCGCGATGCTCGAAGGCTATGCCTCCGCCAAGGTGCTGGTGGAAGGGCTGCGGCGCGCCGGCCCCAGGCCCACGCGGGCGACGCTGCAGGCAGCGCTCGAAGGCCTGCGCCGGTTCGACCTGGGGGGCCTGGAAGTGGGCTACAGCCCCACGGACCACTCCGGGCTCGACTTCGCGGACCTCTCCATCGTCGGCGCGGACGGCAAGTTCCGCCGCTGACACTGTTGAGCTGCGCGGGCCGGGCACCACTTTTTTTTCTCCTGTCGCGTTCAAGGCCCGGCACCCGCTGCCGATAACTTGCCACGCCTGCCCGCGTGTGCGTGGCCGCATTCCCCGTTCCACGCGGCACCCCACGGCGCTGCGGTGATGGACGGGCACGGTCCCCCCTGCGCTGTCGGCTGCCTTCTACCGCATCGACCTCCAGGAACTCCCATGCGAAATCTCTCCATCGGCGCACGCCTCGGCGCCGGCTTTGCCATGGTGCTCGGCCTCATGGCCCTGATGACGGTCTTCGGCCTCTGGCGGCTGCAGAGCGTCGCCCAGGCCACGCACGACATGACCCAGCAGCCGCTCGCCAACGAGCGCATGATCAGCGACTGGTACCGCTACGTGGACAGCGCCGCGCGCCGCACCACGGCCATCGTCAAGAGCACCGACCCGTCGCTGGCGGGCTTCTTCGCCGAGGATTCGGCCATGACCACGCGCGAGGCCGCCAAGCTCGTCGAGAAGATCGAGCCGCTGCTCGACAGCCCCGCCGAGAAGGCTGTCTGGGCGGACATCGGCCGGGCCCGTGCGGCCTACCTGGCCTCGCGCGACCAGGCCGTGAAGGCCAAGGCCGCGGGCCAGGCCGAAGAGGCCGAGCGCCTGCTCACCCAGGTCTACCTGCCGGCCACGAAGGAGTACGTGGCTTTGATCCAGAAGCTGCTGGACCTGCAGCGCGCCGACATCGACGCCACCGCGGCGCACATTCAGGAGATCCATGCGCAGAGCCGCCTGCTGCTCACCGTGCTGGGCCTGCTCGCGCTCGCGCTGGGCGCGGCCTGCGCGGTGTGGCTCACGCGCGGCATCGTGCGGCCGCTGTCGGAAGCCGTGCGCGTGGCGCGCGCCGTGGCGGCGAGCGACCTGACCAGCCACGTCACCGTCACGTCCACGGACGAAACGGGCCAGCTGCTGCAGGCCCTGAAGGACATGAACGAAAGCCTGGCGCAGGTGGTGGGCCGCGTGCGCTCGGGCACGGACAGCATCGCCACCGCATCGAGCGAGATCGACGCGGGCAACCAGGATCTGTCGTCGCGCACGGAAGAGCAGGCGAGCTCCCTGCAGCAGACCGCGGCCGCCATGGAAGAGCTGACCAGCACCGTGCGGCAGAACGCCGACAACGCCCGCCAGGCCAGCCAGCTCGCCTCCTCCGCGGCCGGCACCGCCACGCGCGGCGGCCAGGTGGTGGCGGGCGTGGTGGACACGATGGGCGCCATCCACGAGAGCAGCCGCAAGATCTCCGACATCATCGGCGTGATCGACGGCATCGCCTTCCAGACGAACATCCTCGCGCTCAACGCGGCGGTGGAGGCCGCGCGCGCCGGCGAGCAGGGCCGCGGCTTCGCCGTGGTGGCCGGCGAAGTGCGCGCCCTGGCCGGCCGCAGCGCCGCCGCCGCGAAAGACATCAAGGCGCTGATCGGCGACTCCGTCTCGCGCGTGGCCGAGGGCTCCAGCCAGGTGGCGGAGGCCGGCCGCACCATGGACGAGATCGTGCAGAGCGTGCAGCGCGTGAACGACCTCGTCGCCGAGATCAGTGCCGCGAGCGGGGAGCAGAGCCGGGGCATCGACCAGGTGCACCAGGCCGTCTCGCAGATGGACCAGGTGACCCAGCAGAACGCGGCGCTGGTGGAAGAGGCCGCGGCCGCCACGGGTTCATTGAAGGCCCAGACGGGCCAGCTCTCGCAGGCGGTGAGCGTGTTCCGGATTCCGGCGGGCATGCAGGCCGCCACCGGGACCGCCACGGCCACCACGGCGGCACCCATGGCCCCCGTGGCCCGGCCGATGCACCGGCCCGCGGCCGCAATGCCCTCCCGCGCAGTCCCTGCCGCGACGCCCCCCGGGGCAGCAGCCCGCCCTGCCGCAGCAGCAACGGCCCGCGTCCCGGCCGCTGCGCCCGCACTGCCGCGCACCGCGGCACCCGCGCCCTCCCCGGCCGCACGCGGGGGCGACGACGACTGGGAAACCTTCTGATCCGGTTCAGACGAACATGCCGCCCGACGCCTCGATGCGCTGGGCGTTCACCCAGCCCGTGCCCGGCTGCAGCAGCGCCGCGACCACGCCGCCGATGTCGTCCGGCAGGCCCACGCGGCCCAGTGCCGTCTGGCCTGCGACGAAGCCGTTGAGCTGCGCGTTGTCGCGCACCGCGCCGCCCCCGAAATCCGTCTCGATCGCGCCGGGCGCCACCACGTTCACGGCGATGCCGCGCGCGCCCAGCTCCTTGGCCAGGTAGCGGGTCAGCACCTCCACCCCGCCCTTCATCGCCGCATAGGCGGCATAGCCCGGCAGCGCGAACCGCGCGAGGCCCGACGACACGTTCAGGATGCGCCCGCCGTCGTTCATCAGCGGCAGCAGCTTCTGCGTGAGGAAGAAGGTGCCCTTGAGGTGGATGGCGACCATCTGGTCGAACTGCTCCTCGGTCGTCTCCATGAAACCGGCATGCGCGCCGGAACCGGCGTTGTTCACCAGGAAGTCGAAACGTTCGCACTGCCAATGTTGCACGAGCACGCCGCGCACCTGCTCCGCGAAATCCGCGAACGTGGAACTGTCCGCCACGTCCAGCGGCAGGGCCACCGCGCGGCGGCCCAGCGCTTCGATCTCGGCGACCACGGCCTGCGCCTCGGCCGCCTGGCTGCGGTAGGTGAGGATCACGTCGGTGCCGGAGCGTGCCACGTGCAGCGCGGCGCTGCGGCCCAGGCCCCGGCTGCCGCCGGTGATGAGGGCGATGGCGGGGTGGGCGGCGGAGGACGAAGCAGGAGTGGATGCGATGGAAGCCATGGCGAAGTCCTTTCAGTGCATGGGTGAGGAAGAAAGCGATGGAAGGAAGTCTATTGATCGGCACCGCCGCCATAAATCACGCAAAATCGATTACATCGTTCACGTCAGAAGAACAATGAGTCCTTTCGACCGCATGCACACCTTCGTCCGCGTGGCCGAACTCGCCAGCTTCACGCAGGCGGCCGAAGCGCTCGGCATCCCGAAGGCCAGCGCCTCCACCGCCGTGCAGCAGTTGGAAACCCAGCTCGGCACGCGCCTGCTGCACCGCACCACCCGCCGCGTGCAGCTCACGCAGGACGGGCAGGCCTACTACGAGCGCTGCAAGGACCTGCTGGCCGACGTGGACGAACTGCAGTCCATGTTCCAGCACGCCGACGGGGGCGACGGCACGGGGGGAGGCGGCCTGCGCGGGCGCGTGCGCATCGACATGTCCACCGGCATGGCGCGCAACGTCGTCGTGCCGCGCCTGCCCGAACTATTGGCCCGCCACCCGGGCCTGGAAGTGGAGCTGAGCAGCACCGAGCGCCGCGTGGACGTGGTGCGCGAAGGCTTCGACTGCGTGCTGCGCACCGGCGCCGTGGTGGACGCGAGCCTCATCGCGCGCCCGCTGGGCCCGGCACGGCTGATCAACTGCGCGACCCCCGCCTACCTGCGCACGCACGGCACGCCGCACACGCTGGACGATCTGGCGAACCACCGGCTGGTGCATTTCGTGAACACCCTCGGCGCCCGCTCCGGCGGCTTCGAGGCCGTGGTGGACGGCGCGCTGCAAGCCATCCCCATGCAGGGCGCCCTCACGGTGAACAACGCCGAGGCCTACATCGCCGGCTGCCTGGCGGGGTTGGGGCTGATCCAGGTGCCGCGCCTGGGCGTGCTGGACCTGCTGGCGCAAGGCGACCTCGTCGAAGTGCTGCCGCGGCACGCCGCACCGCCGATGCCGCTCACGCTGATGTACGCCAACCGGCGGAACCTGCCGCGGCGGGTGCGGGCGGTGATGGATTGGCTGGCGGAGGTGGTGGGGGAGCATCTGGCACAGGATGCGGCGGCGCCCCCACCCGGAGCAACCGACGGCCGGTGAAACCCATGCGGCACCAGGCGCCCGCGATTGCGCCGCGATGCGCTGGCTGCGGCCGGCGGGCTGATTGTCCGAATGACGATAGACGGCATTCGCGCACATGTTCTGAGGCCTGACATCCCCCACCCGCCGCGTTTGTCCGACAATGCAGGGGTTTGCCCACCCGGCAGGGGGCAGCCAGGGCGCCCTCGCGGCGGCCCGCACGAGCCACCGGCCCTGCCTTCGACGGCCACGCGCCCCTTGTCGTTTTCACTTTCCGCCATCCATCCATGAGCGCATTCAACGAAGAGCGAGTCCTCTCCGTCCACCACTGGACCGACCGCCTGTTCTCCTTCACGACCACCCGCGACACGTCGCTGCGGTTCTCCAACGGCCACTTCACCATGATCGGCCTCAAGGTGGACGGCAAGCCGCTGCTGCGCGCCTACAGCATCGCGAGCGCCAACTACGAGGAGCACCTGGAGTTCCTGTCGATCAAGGTGCCGGACGGCCCGCTCACCTCGCGCCTGCAGAACATCCAGGTGGGCGACAGCATCGTCGTCGGCCGCAAGCCCACGGGCACGCTGCTCATCGACTACCTGCTGCCGGCCAAGCGCCTGTACCTCATCTCCACCGGCACCGGCCTCGCGCCGTTCCTGTCGGTGATCCGCGATCCGGACACCTACGAGAAGTTCGAGGAAGTGGTGCTGGTGCACGGCGTGCGCCAGGTGAACGAGCTGGCCTACCACGACTTCATCACGCAGGAGCTGCCCAAGCACGAGTTCCTGGGCGAGATGGTGGCCAAGCAGCTCAAGTACTACCCCACCGTCACGCGCGAGCCGTTCCGCAACCAGGGCCGCATCAACGACCTGATCGAGAACGGCAAGCTGTTCACCGACCTGGGCGTGCCCCCGCTCGATCCCCTGGTGGACCGCGTCATGCTCTGCGGCAGCCCCGAGATGCTGGCGTCGCTCAAGGCGATCCTGGAGAAGCGCGATTTCGAAGAGGGCAACACCACCAAGCCCGGCGACTTCGTGATCGAGCGCGCTTTCGTCGAGAAGTAAAAGAAAGCCCACGGGCCGCCCGAAACGAACGGGCGGCCTCGAAGGCCGCCCGCCAGGGTCGAAAGGGTGGAGGGGAATCAGGCGCTGCGGCCCGCATCCCTTCCAGGCTCAGTAGCCGTTGTCCACCACGCGCACCGACTGTGGGGCCTGGGCGTAGCCGCCGCCGGACCCGCCGCCGTAGTTGCCGTTGTCCACGCGGAAGCCGCGGCCGTCCACGCGCACCGAGGTGCCTTCGGCCACCGGCTGCGAGCGCGTGAAGGTGCGCACCGAGCCGTCGTCCATGCGCACGCGGATCTGGTAGGCGGTGGTGGTGCGGGTGCGCTGCTCTACCGTATGGCCCAGGTAGCCGCCGCCCACGGCGCCGAGCAACGTGGCGGCCGTGCGGCCGGAGCCCTTGCCCACCTGGTTGCCGAGGACGCCGCCGAGCACGCCGCCGGCCACCGCGCCGATGCCGGTCGCAGGCGCGGCCTGCTGCACGGCCTGCACGGACTCGACCCGGCCGCAGCTTGCGCACACCGGCGCCGCGGCCCGCTGCATCGCGACCTGCTGGCCCTGCGAGGGCGGGTAATAGGAGGACGACGGGGCGGAGCCCTGCGCATAGTTCTGCGAGCCCTGTGCGGGCGCCCGGTGCACCACGGCCGGGGCCGGCGTGCGCGGTGCGGGAGCGGCAGCCACCGCAGGCGCCTGGGCGAGCTGCTGCGGAGCGAACGATGCCGCGCCCGGGTTGGCGGCAAGGGCCTGGGGCGTGCCGGGGGCGGCCGTGGCCGCGGCCACGTCGGGCGCGCGGTCCTTGTTCTGGACGACCAGGGTGGCGCCCAGGGCGAGCACGCTGACGCCCAGCGCGCCGATCGCGGCCCAGAGCCACTTCACCGAGCCACCGGCAGCGGCCGGGCCCGTATCGGAGTTGGAGCGGACAACGAGAGTCATGGTGTTCCCTTTCATGGGTGTTGTGCCCGCAGGGTACACGCGGCCCCCCTTCACATAACGCCCGGCCCTGTAAACGCCGTAAGCAGCTGTAGAGCTGCCGGAAAACGTCCGACACGGGGCTGCGGCAACGGCTCGCAGAGCGCTCGCCTGGGTGGCGCGCACAGTGCAACCCCATGGGCACGAAGGCGGCCGGCGCCGCACAGATCCGCATCGGGGTGTCGGGCTGGCGCTACGCGCCGTGGCGGGGTGTTTTCTACCCGGACGGACTGGCACAGGCCCGTGAGCTGGCCTTCGCCGCCCGGCAGTTCCCGGTGCTGGAACTCAACGGCTCGTTCTATTCGCTGCAGCGGCCGCACAGCTGGGCCGCCTGGGCGCAGGCCACGCCGCCGGGCTTCGTCTTCACCGTGAAGGCGCCGCGCTTCATCACCCACATGCTGCGGTTGCGCGATTGCCGGGCGGCCATCGCCAACTTCTTCGCCTCCGGGCTGTTCGCGCTGGGGCCGAAGCTCGGGCCCATCCTGTGGCAACTGCCGCCCACCCTGCCCTTCGACGCGGGCACGCTGGAGGAATTTCTGTGTCTGCTGCCGCACGACACCACACGGGCCGCCGCCCTGGCCCGCGAGCGCGAGCCGCGCATGCGGGGCCGTGAGCGCCTGGAGCCACCCGCGCCGGCCTGCCGCATCCGCCACGCGCTCGAAGTGCGGCACGAAAGTTTCGCCACGCCCGAATGCATCGCCCTGCTGCGCCGCCATGGCGTGGCCCTGGTGGTGGCCGACACGGCGGGCCGCTGGCCGGAACTCGGTGACGTGACCGCCGATTTCGCCTACCTGCGGCTGCACGGAGCGCAGCAGCTCTACGCGAGCGGCTACAGCGAGGCGCAGATCGAATGCTGGGCCGACCGCATCCGCGCCTGGCACCGCGGCGCCGCGCCACGCGGCATGGCACTGGCGGGCCCGGCCGCACGGGCACCCGCGGCACCGCCGGGCGGGCGCGACGTGTTCTGCTTCTTCGACAACACCGAGAAGCTGCACGCGCCCGAGAACGCGCTGCACCTGGCACGCGCCCTGCGGCTCGACCCGGCGACGTTGCGCCCTGCGGCGCGTTGACTTGACGGCGGAGTGACGTGACCGGGTACGCGTTCCGCCTCCGGGCATTGCCGCCGCGGTAACGCGGTAAAGCGCCGCTCAGCGCGCAGATGCGGGCCTGGGCGTTGAAGCAGGTGCCGGGGCGATCTTCTCCCCCGGCTCCGGAGGCACGTCTTCGGCGTGCGTGGCGTCCACGCGCTGCCCCACGTTCTCGGCGCGCGCTTCCTGCATGGCGCGCGCGCAGCTCGCGGAAAACAGCAGCACGGCCGACGAGAAATAGATCCACATGAGCAGCACCACGAGCGAGCCGGCAGCGCCATAGGCCGACACCACGGCGGCGGTGGAGAGATAGAACGCCAGCAGCTGCTTGCCCACGGTGAACAGGATCGCCCCCACCACGGCGCCGAACACCAGGCAGCCCATCGGCGGCTTCGGCCCCGTGCCGATGCGCATCAGCCCCACGAACAGCAGCACGGCGATGCCGAAGGCCACGATTTCGTTCACCAGCAGCAGCAGCGGGCCGGACACCACCGGCAGGCGCGCGCTGGCCCAGGTGGCCACCACGTGGATCGCGGTGGAGACGACCAGCGACACCAGCAGCAGAAAGCCGATGGCGAGCACATAGGTGAGGCCCCGCAGCCGCAGCGACGCCATGCGCCACCACGCCTTCTTTTCCTGCACGGGAGGCTGGCCGGAAGTCCAGAGCCGCTCGAGCGCGGACTGCAGCTCGACGAACACCCCGGTCGCGCCCGACAGCAGCAGCACGAAGCCGACGATCGAGGCGAGCCGTCCCTCGGAAGGCTCGCGTGCACTCGACAGTGCAAGCTTCACGACCTCGGCGCCGCGCGCGCCCATCACCGACTGCACCTGGGCGACGAGGCTGGATTCGAGGTAGGACTTGTCGATCCACCAGCCGAGCACCCCCACCAGCAGCAGCAGCAGCGGCGCGAGGCTCAGCATGCCGTAGAACGACATGGCTGCGCTCATCCGCAGTCCGTCGGCATCCAGCCAGAGGTTGACGGCCCGCACGAGCGGCATGACGGGCTGCACCAGGCACTTGGCGCGCTCCACCCACGGCGTGAAAAACGAAGACGGCATGCCTGCATTGCACCGCAAAGATGAGCCGGTGGGTGTCGGCGCACTTCGCCAGTGCCCGGCGTTACGGGCCGTGCCGGGGTTCCGCGCCGCGGGCGGGGTTTACCGCGCAGGCCATTGCATGGATGGGCCCATGGGAGGCATCATGGAAGCGCCTGTTCCTGCCCAGCCCGCGCGAGCGGTGCTCCTGGATGGGGCAGGCACCCCGCGCAAGCTCGACCGAAGCCTGGGAAAAGAACACGTATGAAGAGGGATTTTCTGCCATCCGCATCGTCGGGCCGTTTCCTGGCCCTGCTGGTGCTCACGCTGATCGCCGCCCAGCTGGTGGCCTTCGTTTTCCTGCATTTCTCCAACCGGAGGATCGCCATGGAAAGCGTCGACGCGGCCCTGGAAGCCGGCACCCAGACCTTCGAATACACGGCCGTCACGCGGCGCCAGTACCGGTACGCCACGTCCGAGCTGATCGCGAAGGACTACGGCCTGCAGAACACTGTCTTCAACGAAACCAACCGCGCCACCGTCGAATCGGCCCTCTACAACCAACTGGCCCGCTCCGGCGCCGAGCTGATCGTGCTGACCGACCTGGGCGGCAGGCTGCTGGCCCGGGCCTCGGTGACGGGGTTCCTGAACGACCGCGACGAGGTGCTGGACCGGCAGTTGGAGGAGATCGTCGCCGGCATCAAGCCCCCCGGCCGCAACATGCGCGTGCTGGCCGGGGACGACGGCAAGCCCGTGCTGCACAACTGGGTCAAGGTGTCGATGCGCGCGCCCCTGCCGGTGGCGCACATCTACCTCGCCTACCGGATCACCACGGCAGGCACCGAGGAATTCACGCGCATGACGCAGCTCGAGATGGCCTTCGTCACGCATGCGCAAGGCTCCGGCCACGACGTGCACGCGAGTTCGCTGCCCGCATCCTTCCCGCTGAACACCGCCCATCTGAACGAGCTCAACCGGCAGCCGTTCACCGTCGAGGCCGAAGGCGTCGGCTACCGCGCCAAAGTGATCGTGATGGACGATTCCGGTCCTTCGCCCGTCTGGGCCCTGGTCGCCAAGCCGTTCGCCCCGGTGCTCGCGCCCTTCCTGCGGCTGGAGGCGCTGTTCGCCGTCAGCGTGCTGTTCAGCGCAGGCGTCTCGGCCCTGGCGGTCAGGATGGTCGCCCGCCGCGTGGTCACGCCGCTGGAGGACGTCGCTCAGAAGGATGCGCTCACCGGCCTCGCCAACCGCCGCACCTTCGAGGCCCGGCTGCAGCGCGCCGAGCACGAGCTGAGGAAATCGGGCGCGGGCTTCTCCGTCATGCTGATGGACCTCGACAAGTTCAAGTTCGTCAACGACACCTACGGCCACGACGCGGGCGACGTGGTGCTGAAGGAAGCGGCGGCGCGCATCCAGAAGATCATCCGTTCGTCCGACACGCTGGCCCGCCTGGGCGGCGACGAGTTCGCCATCCTCGTGCGCACCGACCACCCACAGACGCTCAGCGACATCGCCGCCGCCATCGTGGAAGTGGTGCGCCAGCCCATTCCCCTGAAGCCCGGCCTCGCCGCCGAAATCGGCACCAGCATCGGCATCGCGTTCGCCCCCGCCCACTCCCGCACCGGCGCCGAGGTGGTGCGTTGCGCCGACCTGGCGATGTACGCGGCCAAGCGCAACGGGGGTGGGTTCTCCATCGCGGAGCCCGTGGCTGCGGCCGCCGGGGCGCAGGCGGAGGCGCAGGCGGGAGAGGACACGGACGGGCCCGCGCGGGCCCGGTGACCCCGTCAGCCGCCCTGCCCCATCGCCGGGTCGGACACCGCATCGCGCCCGTTCTCGACGCGGCCCGCGAAGCGCCGCGCGAAGGACGGCGCGGCGCCGCAGCGCACGGTGAAGTCGTACCAGTGGCCGCTGTCGCCCAGTGCCCAGGCCAGTTCCTCCACCGCGCCCGGCGCGACGCTGCGCGTCCAGGGGCCGTCGGTGCGGTAGGCACCCGCCTCGGCCGTGAAGGACAGCGCCGCGGTGCCGCGGTTGTAGAGCTTCACGCGCACCTGGGGCGGGTCGCACAGCTCGTAGCAGACCTGCACCTCGGGCATGCCGGCCGCCGCCTGCTGAGCCAGATCGCCCGTGAACTGGCGGTGGTAGCCGTTGGGGCCGAGCACCCAGAGGTCGTAGGTGCCACCGTCGGCCGCCACGTTCCAGACGCCGTCGAGCGTCTTGCCGGGCTCCACCACGTAGCGCCGCGGGATCGCGGTGAGGTGCTTCTTGTCGTAGACGTGGAACACCGCCGCCGGGCTGCCGGCCTTGGCCGAATTGGCGAACAGCAGCCTGACCGTGCCGGCACCGGCGCTGGCCTGGGCCGTCGTGTGCAGCTCATAGGGCAGCGCGCGCGAGGGCCGCACGCCGGGCGCCTGGGCCGGCAGGGCCGCATCGACGGAGGCGGCGGGCTGCGGCAGCTTGCCGGCCTGCACCTGCGCCGCCACGCGCGCATCCACCGCCGTCTTGGTGGTGCGGCCGTCCAGCGTGGGCAGCTTCTCGGTGTTCGGGTTGACGAAGTTGAAGCAGCTCGTGAGGTCGCCGCACACGGCGCGGCGGTAGGGGCTGATCTGCGGCTCGGCCACGCCGAAACGCTTTTCCAGGAACATGAGCGTGGAGGTGTGGTCGAACACCTGCGAGTTCACCCAGCCGCCGCGGCTCCAGGGCGAGACGACCCACATCGGCACGCGCGGGCCGGGGCCGTAGGGCCGGCCGTCCGCCGCCGGCTGGCTCGGCGTGGCCGGCTGGAAGTCGTGGTATTCCGCCGCCACGTCGGCGTCAAGCAGCGTGCAGGCGCCCGCGAGGCTGCCGTCCGGGTTGCGCGACGGGGCCGAGGGCGACGGCAGGTGATCGAAGAAGCCGTCGTTCTCGTCGTAGTTGATGAGCAGCACCGTCTTGCTCCACACCTCGGGATTGGCGGTGAGCGCGTCCAGCACCTCCTGCACGTACCAGCCGCCCTGCGCGGGGCTCGACGGGCCGGGGTGCTCGCTGTAGACCGAGGGCGCGATGATCCACGACACCGCCGGCAGCCTGCCCTGGCGGATGTCCTCGCGGAAGGTCTCCAGAAAGCCCTGCGGCATGGTGTTGCCGAAGCCCTTGGCGAGTGGGCTCAGGGCATCGTCGATGGCCGGGTCGTAGACGGGGCCGGCCAGGCCCTGCGGCTGCGTGATGTCGGTCTTGGCCACGTAGAGCGGCTTGCGGTCCGCGGGCATCTTCTCGATCTCGGCGCGCCAGTGCCGGAAGCCCATCATCTCGTTGCAGCCGAAGTTGTCGATCAGGCTCTGGTAGACCTTCCATTGCACGCCGGCCTTCTCCAGGCGGTCGGCATAGGTCGTCCACGTCCAGCCCTCGGTGGAGGCACCGACGTCGTTGCCCGCGTTGAACTGGTTGTTCAGCCCCGCCACGCGCACCTTGGAACCATCGACCGGGCTGATGCCGTTCGGGCCGTTCGTGCCCGTCCAGTAGAACAGCCGGTTGGCGATGGTGCCGGTGTGCATGCCGCAGTGGTAGTGGTCGCACAGCGTGAAGGCCTCGGCCAGCGCGCGCTGGAACGGCACCTCGGCCGTCTCGTAATAGCCCATCGAGAGCGGCAGCTTGGCGTCCGGCCATTGGTACATGCGGCCATGGTCCCAGGCCGCCTGCGAATCCACCCAGGTGTGCGGCGTGCTGCCGGCGCGCTGGGCGTTGCCCTTGGATTCGTCCAGGCGGTAGGGCACGTAGGTGCTCGCGGGCGTGGTCTTGTTGTAGGTCTGGTAGAAGACGTTGCGGCCGTTGGGCGTGGGGATCGGGAACCGGTCGCCGAAGCCGCGCACGCCCTTGAACGTGCCGAAATAGCTGTCGAACGAGCGGTTCTCCATCATCAGCATCACCACATGCTGCACGTCCTGGATCGTGCCCGTGGCGTTGTGCGCCTCGATGGCGAGCGCGCGCCGGATCGCCGGCGGAAACGCTGTGAGCGTGGCCGCGGCCGCGCCGGTGCCGAGCAGGCTGGAGAGGAAATGGCGCTTGGAGGAATCGACGGTCATCTGGAGGAATTTTTATAGGTTGCGGGTTGCCGTGTGCCGTGTGAAGACGCGGGCACGCGGGCGAATGCGCGTGCGGGCAAGTCGGCAGTTACGTGGGGGTTGCGTGCGGCTGCCCCGGGCTGCGCCCGATCAGGGCTTGGGCGCGCAGTGCGTGTCGGGCGCCGTGCAGGTGGCCAGGCCCGAAGAAGAACCGGAGCCGCCGCAGCCGGTCAGCAGCAGGCCGATCGCGAGGGTGCAGGCGGCCAGCAATGGGCGGCCGAGGAAGAACGGCAGGGAGTGCCGTGGGTGCGCAGTCATGGGGTGGGGAAAGAAGAACGACGAGGGTTCGCATTCTTCTCGCCGCCTGTGGCACCTGGGTGACGTGCGGGTAACAGAAAAGTAACGTGCTGGCAGTTACGGATGAGTTGTGCGGTCAGTGCGTAACCCGCCAATGAAAAAGCCACCTTGCGGTGGCCTTTTCGCCCCGAGCCAAGCCAACTGAATGACACGGCGAGGGGATTGTCTACCTGGATTCTATAAATTCGGCGCCAGCAGCCGCTCCAGCACCTTCTCGTCCATCCCCCGCCGCTCGGCCATGTCGTGCAGCTGGTCCTCGCCGATCTTGCCGACGTTGAAGTACGTGCTCTCGGGGTGGCCGATGTAGAAGCCGCTCACGCTGGCGGCGGGGGTCATGGCCAGGCTTTCCGTGAGGCCCATGCCGATCTCCTCGCACTGCAGCACGCGGAACAGGTCGGTCTTGGCGCTGTGGTCGGGGCAGGCGGGGTAGCCGGGCGCGGGGCGGATGCCCTGGTACTTCTCGGCGATCATGTCGTCGTTGCTCAGGGCTTCACCTGCGGCATAGCCCCAGAGGTCGGTGCGCACGCGCTGGTGCAGGCATTCGGCGAAGGCTTCGGCGAGGCGGTCGGCCAGGCTTTTCAGCATGATGGCGGAGTAGTCGTCCAGCGCGTCGACGAAGGCCTTTTCCTTCTTCTCCACGCCCAGGCCTGCCGTCACGGCGAAGAGGCCGGCGTAGTCGGCCACGCCGCTCTCCTTGGGCGCCACGAAGTCGGCCAGGCACCGGCTGGGGCGCATCACGCCGTCGATCATCTGCTTTTCGGTCTGCTGGCGGAGGCCATACCAGGTCATGGCGACTTCGGTGCGCGATTCGTCGGTGTAGAACTCGATGTCGTCGCCCACGCTGTTGGCGGGGTAGAGCGCCAGCACGCCGCTCGCGCTGAGCCAGCGGCCTTCGATGAGCTTTTTCAGCATGGCCTGGCCGTCGGCGAAAACCCGCTGCGCCTGCTCGCCCACGACGTCGTCGGTGAGGATGGCGGGGTACGGGCCGGCCAGGTCCCAGGTCTGGAAGAACGGGCCCCAGTCGATGTATTTCGCCAGCTCGGTGAGGTCGAAGTTCTTGAACACGCGGCGGCCCAGCAGGCGCGGTTTCGGCGGCTGGTAGGTGGCGAAGTCCACCGGCGTGCGGTTGGCGCGGGCCTTGGCCAGCGGCCACATCGGCGTCTGCTTCTTGTTGGCGTGCTGCTGGCGGACCTTGTCGTAGTCGGCGTTCAGCTCTTCGACGTAGCTCTGCGCGCCGTCGCCCAGCAGGCTCTGCGCCACGCTCACGCTGCGGGACGCATCGGGCACGTAGACCACGGGGCCTTCGTAGTGCGGCGCGATCTTGACGGCGGTGTGCACGCGCGAGCAGGTGGCGCCGCCGATCAGGAGCGGGATCTTCTTCACGCGGAAGTGCTCGTCCTTCTGCATCTCGCCGGCCACGTACTGCATCTCTTCGAGGCTGGGCGTGATGAGGCCGGAGAGGCCCACGATGTCCGCGCCCTCGACCTTGGCCTTCGCCAGGATCTCATGGCACGGGACCATCACGCCCATGTTCACCACCTCGAAGTTGTTGCACTGCAGGACCACGGTGACGATGTTCTTGCCGATGTCGTGCACGTCGCCCTTCACGGTGGCGATGACGATCTTGCCTTTGCTGCGCACGTCGCGGCCGGCGAGTTCGTCCTGGCGCTTTTCTTCCTCGATGTAGGGGATCAGGTGGGCCACGGCGGACTTCATCACGCGCGCGCTCTTCACCACCTGGGGCAGGAACATCTTGCCGGCGCCGAACAGGTCGCCCACCACGTTCATGCCGTCCATGAGCGGGCCTTCGATCACGTGCAGCGGGCGGCCGCCCTTCGCCAGGATCTCCTGGTAGGCCTCTTCGGTGTCTTCCACGATGAAGTCGGTGATGCCGTGCACCAGCGCGTGCGAGAGGCGCTCGCCCACGGTCTTCGGGTGCTCGGGCGTGCCGCGCCATTCGAGCTTCTTGCTTTCGTCCTTGGCACCGCTCTTGGCGGTCTCGGCGATCTCGACCAGGCGTTCGCCGGCATCGGGGCGGCGGTTGAGCACGACGTCTTCGACACGCTCGCGCAGGGTGGGCTCCAGGTCGTCGTACACGCCCACCATGCCGGCGTTGACGATGCCCATGTCCATGCCCGCCTTGATCGCGTGGTAGAGGAACACGGTGTGGATGGCCTCGCGCACCGGGTCGTTGCCGCGGAAGCTGAACGAGACGTTCGACACGCCGCCCGAGACCTTGGCACCCGGCAGGTGCTGCTTGATCCAGCGCGTGGCCTCGATGAAATCGACGGCGTAGTTGTTGTGCTCCTCGATGCCCGTGGCCACCGCGAAGATGTTGGGGTCGAAGATGATGTCCTCGGGCGGGAAGCCGACCTCATCGACCAGCACGCGGTAGGCGCGTTCGCAGATCTCGATCTTGCGGGCGAAGGTGTCGGCCTGGCCGACCTCGTCGAAGGCCATCACCACGGCGGCGGCGCCGTAGCGCTTCACCAGGCGCGCCTCGTGCTTGAACTTCTCCACGCCCTCTTTCATGGAGATGGAGTTGACGATGCCCTTGCCCTGGATGCAGCGCAGGCCGGCCTCGATCACGTCCCACTTGGAGCTGTCCACCATGATCGGCACGCGGGCGATGTCGGGCTCGGAGGCGATGAGCTGCAGGAAGCGCACCATGGCCGCCTTGCTGTCCAGCATGGCCTCGTCCATGTTGATGTCGATGACCTGGGCGCCGTTCTCCACCTGCTGGCGCGCCACGGCCAGGGCCTCTTCGTACTGGCCGTTCAGGATCATGCGCGCGAAGGCCTTGGAGCCGGTCACGTTGGTGCGCTCGCCGACGTTGACGAACAGCGTGCCCTCGCCGATGGAGACGGGCTCCAGGCCGGACAGCTTCATGGGGGGAACGGCAGGGGCGGAGGCGTCGGCGGCGGCGGACGGGGAATGCGGGGCAGAGGACATCAGGCTCACCTGTGCGATCGGTTCGGGGATGAAACAGGCGAGCGTCGTTGTGCGGATGCCGGCCCCGAGCCTGACGCCGCCGTCCTGGTTTTGGGCTCCTGCGCTTTCATCGGCAGGGGGACGGCGGGCGCTGCAACGCTCCTCGGGGGCGGGCAATTTTAACGGGGCCCGGGCGCGGCGGGGTGCGGCCGCCCGTCAACGCACCGGCAGGAACTGCAGGAAGGTGCCGCCCACCAGGTTCTGCACGTAGCTGATGGCCGCGCGGCGGTACTTCTCCACCACCACGCCGGCCAGCAGATCGAGCCGGGCGATGACCTTGCCGAACTCGCGCTCGAAGCTCAGGTTGCGCGTGTCCGCCGTGATCTCGTCGGCCAGCAGCAGCGGCCGGCCGTCGGCGCCGCGCCGCTGCGCGAGGATCCAGACGGCGATCTCCACGTTGCGCGCGGCGTTGTAGAGGTGCTGCGCGTCCAGGCTGTCGATCAGGAAGAACTCGGTCTTGCCGCCGTGCGCGGTGATGAGCATGTCGGCCGTGGCGCAGGTGAACGCCGCCACGCGGTCGCCGGTGAACTCGGGGCTGAGCGCGAGCGCCAGCGCGGCGATGTCGCGCCGGCCCTGCAGCGGCGCCCAGGCCTGGCGGTGCTCCACGGCCTCGCGCACGCGCTGGCCCGCGAGGATGCGGCCCGGCAGCTGCCCGGGCTCCTGGCCCTTGCGCCATTCGGCCGGGTTGCGGCGGTACAGCTTGTCCATCACCAGATAGAGGCTGTCCAGATTGGCGCGCATGCCGAGCGTGGCCATGCGGTTGACGTCGGACTGGGCCAGCTCGGTGGGCGCGACGGCGGCGGCCTGCACCTCGCCGCGGTCCGTGTGGGCGGGCGTGCCGCAGCCGGCCAGGGCGGCGCCGGCGAGCGCACAGCCCTGCCACAGCAGGCAACGGCGGGAAAGCGGAGGTGGAACCATGTGCGCCGCATTATCGGCAGGCGCGGCGGCGGCGGTGGCGGCGCCCGCTGCGGATCTGCGGTGACAATCGCCCACCGACAGGCACTGGCAGCGAAGGCAATGGCATTGGCATCCCACTCCCCCGACAACCTCCGGTCGATCCAGATACTCCGGGCCGTCGCCGCCACCAGCGTCGTGTATTTCCACATCGGCGCCGTTCCCGTGTTCGGCTCGTTCGGTGTCGACATCTTCTTCGTCATCAGCGGCTTCGTGATGGCGATGGTGTGCGAGCACGGCGAAACGCCCCGCGCCTTCGCGGCGAAGCGGCTGGCCCGGATCGTGCCGCTCTACTGGGTGCTCACCACCAGCGTGCTGCTGCTGGCCGCCGTGCGGCCGGATCTGCTGAACTCCACGACGGCCCACCTGGGCAACTACCTCAAGTCCCTGCTGTTCATTCCGTACTTCAAGGAGAACGGCGCACTGCATCCGATGCTGGCGGTGGGATGGACGCTCAACTACGAGATGTTCTTCTACCTGTGCGTGGGGCTGGTGCTGCTGGCGGGCCGCCAGCGCCTGGCGCTGTTCATCGGCAGCGTCGGGGTGCTGGTAACTGCGGCCTTCATCGGCCTGGGGCACCTGGCGGGCGGGCCGGTGTTGTCCAGCTTCTTCGGATCGGCGCTGCTCTTCGAATTCCTGTTCGGGATGGTCGCCTACCTGTTCTGGCGCAAGGGATGGCCCGCGAAAGCCGGCGGGCCCTGGCTGGCCGCGGCGGCCCTGGCGGCGTATGCGTTCATGGCCGTCTGCGAAAGCCGGGGCGCCACCATCGACCGGGTGTTCATCTTCGGCCTGCCCTCGTGCGTGCTCGTGCTGGCCTCCGTGGGCTGCGAGCGCTGGATTCCCGGGCCGGGCGGGACGGTGTCCGATGCCCTGTGCCGCATCGGCGATGCCAGCTACGCCACGTACCTGAGCCATTTCTACGTGGTCGAGGGCATCCGCAAGATCGCCCACCAGAAGCTCGGCCTCATCGACCCCTACAGTCCGGTCGGCGTGGCGGTCATCCTGGTGTCGGCGCTCGTCGTCGGGCACCTGGTGTACCTCTGGCTGGACCGGCCCCTCAGCCGCTGGGCCCGGCGGTTGCTGGCCCCCACGCGCCAGCCGGCGCGGGCCCTGCCGGCGGCCTGAGGCGGCGCCCGGAGGCCGGGGCCGCGCCCTCCGGCCGCGACGCTCAGAAGGTGTGGAGCACGCCGGCCGTGACGCCGGTGGCGCGCGCCTTGTTGGCCGCGCCCTGGTAGCCGTCGCGCCAGTGCGTGCGGTCCAGCTCGGCATACAGGCGCGTGCGGCGCGAGAGCTTGTATTCCGCGAACAGGATCGCGCGGGTGTAGCCGTCGTCCCGCTGGCCGGTGCGCTGGCGGTCGAGGCGGTAGAGCGAGGCCGTGAGGTCTACCGCGGAGGTGGCGGCCCAGGTGAGGCCGGCCGAATGCACGCGCTGCACCGTGCGGGCGGTGGCCGAGGTGTCGGCCTCGCTGCGCGCGGTGTTCAGGGCCAGGCGCACGCTGTCCCACTGGTAGGCGGCGCCCAGGGTGGCGGCCTCCAGCTCCAGCTGCGTGGCGGTCTTGAAGCGCTGGTAGGCGCCCGAGACGGCCCAGGGGCCCGCGGCGTAGGCGAGTCCCGCGCCCGTCGAGGCCTGCGCGGAGGCGCGGCCCGCGTTCTCGCCGAAGCTGTGCATGGCACGCGCCGTGACCGGGCCGAACCGGCCGGTGTACTTGACGGAATTGTCCAGGCGGTAGGAGCCGGTGGTGGCGCCCGCGCTGCCGTACTCCTGGCCCAGGCCGTGGCTGCTCAGGGCCGCGGTGGCGATGTTCGGGTTGAAGGACGCGAAGCGCATGCCCACCGGGTCCACCGGGCTGATTGCATCGGCCAGCAGGTTGGTCTGCCGGCCGGCCGTGACCTGGCCCCAGCCCCCGCCCAGGCCGACGATGGCGGCACGGTCGAAGAACTTCGTGGAATTGGCGGTGGTGCCGGTGTCGAGGTTCAGGCCGGTTTCCAGGTTGAACAGCGCATGCAGGCCGCCGCCCAGGTCTTCGCGGCCGCGCAGGCCGAAGCGGCTGGTGCTGTTGACGCCGCTGGCGACGCCGGTGGTGGAGGTGGCGGCCGGGGCATTGGCGGCCGTGAGGCCGGAGCCGTAGCGCACGCCGGCATCGGCGATGCCGTAAACGGTCAGGCTGGTTTGGGAGAAGGCGAGCGCGGGCGCGCAGAGGGCAGCAGCCGCCGCCAGGGATCGGTAGGCCATGGGTGGTCTCTTGAGGATAGGCGCGCAGGACCGCGCCGCGCCGGGTGCGGCGGCAGGCTCCTGCGGAAGCCGAAGAACGAGGAAAGGAACAGCACGGGCGCCGATCGGCCCGGCGGGATCGCGCTCAGAGCGCGGGCGCGGGTTCCTTGCGGGCCGGCGCGGCCGGGGCCGCGGGCTCTGCATGGGCGGGAGCGGCCGCGGGCGCGGCGCGCGTCGTGGCGGGCTCCATGCCGGTGCTGCGCACGATGGAAGCAGCGGCGGGCGCGGCCAGGAAGCGGATCAGGTGGCGCGCGGCCTCCGGGTCCGGCGAGCCGGTGGCGACGCCCGCGGAGAAGAACACGCGCTGCTGCACCTCGTCGGGCAGTGCGCCGACGAACTGCAGCTCCTTGAACGGCAGCAGTTCGCTCACCTGCTGGAAGCCGATCTCCGCATCGCCGCGCAGCACCACCGCGCCCACGCGCTCGCTGTAGATCTTCGTGGCCTTGCCCTTCATCTGCTCGGCCACGCCCAGGCGCTGGAACAGCTCGGTGGAGAGGTAGGTGCCGCTCGCGCTGGCGGAATAGGCGATCGACTTGGCGTTCAGCAGCGTCTGGCGCAGCGCGTCCACCGTGCTGATGTCCGGCGGGGGCGTGCCCTTGCGCACGCTCATGCCGATCATCGAGCGGGCCAGGTCCACGCGGCTGCCCGCCTGCACCTTGCCCTGCGCGATCAGCTGGTCGAGCGCCGAGTCGGCCAGGATCACCACGTCGAACTGCTCACCGCGCGCCATGCGGCTGGGGATCGAATCCGGCGCCGTGCCCATCGAGGCACCGCGCGCGGTCGTCACCTTGTGGCCCGTGGCCTGCTCGTAGAGCGGCACCAGCTGGTCGTACGCCGCGGAGAACCCGCCGGAGGTGACCACACGGATCTCCGCCGCCTGGGCCGTGGAGGGCAGCGCCCCGCCGAAGGTGAGTCCCAGGCCCAGGGCGGTGCCCCACAGCGCGCCGAGGAAGCGGCGGCGCAGGGCGGGAAGCGCGGGAGAAAGGGCGTGGGAAGGGGAAGAAGCGGCGCGCGGCGGCATGGGATGTCTCCTGTCGTTGTGATGGTGCTCGGCGGTGTCTGCCAGAGAGCCCGGATGCTAGGGAGGCGGGGATGTTCTGTGAATTGCAATTTACAGAGGGACTGTTGCACCGGGAACATCAAATGGCGAAGCCGCGGCACGAAGACGGATCATCCCGGCACTGCGTCCACAGGGGCCTGGCGAAGCCGGTGTGGCGGCTGCCCTACTTCGATGGGCGCACCCATGCTCCGGCCAGTGCGATGGCGAGTGCGATGCCCATCAGCGCGGCGTCCACCGCGAAGGTGCGATGCATGCCCCGCGCAACGGCCGCCGCATCCGCGCTCGCAATGTCGGCTGTCGCCGATGCCGCGGCGAACACCGCGCCCAGCGCCGCCACGCCGGTCACGAGGCCAAGGTGGCGGGCAAGACTCAGCAGTCCGGAGACGAGACCGCGCTGCGCTGCGGCGGCGCCATGCATCAGCGCGGTGTTGTTGGCGGCCTGGAAGCTCGCGTAACCGGCCGTCATCACCACGATGCCGGCAAGCCACCCTGCCACGCCCAGGCCCGATGGCAGCAGCGCCAGCAACAGGGCACCCGCGGCCATCGCGGCGAGGCCGGTGATGGACATGCGGGACGGTCCGATACGGTCCACGACGCGCCCCGCCGGCGCACCCACCAGCGCGGACACCATCGGGCCGCACGACAGCACGACGCCGACGATACCCGCTGGCAACGCCAGCCCGCGCGCGAGATAGAACGGGCCGACCACGAGCGTGGAGGCGATGACCGCCGCCACCAGCCACGTCGTCGCGAGACCCGTGCACAGCGCCGCGTCGCGGAACATCGCGAGACGCAGCAGCGGCGCGGCGGTGCACGCTTCGACCGCGACGAATGCGACACCGCCGGCCAGCGCGGCCGCCATCCACGCCAGGGCATGGTCGCGTCCGACCGTCGCCGCGACTGCACAGGCGGCGAGCGTGCCGGCGAGCAGTACGGTGCCGGAAACGTCGAAACGCGGCCCGGCGAACGCGGCGGCAGGGCGCGCCATCGGCAGGTGACGGCGCGCCAGCCACCAAGTGACGAGGCCGATCGGCACGTTGACGAGGAAGATCGCGCGCCAGCCCAGCCCCGCGGTGAGCAGGCCGCCCAGCGACGGCCCAAGCGTCGTGCCGATGGCCGACATCGTGCCGAGCAGGCCCATCGCCGCGCCGGTGCGCTCGCGCGGCATCGTCTCGCCGACGAGCGCGACGGCCAGTGCCAGCATCGCCGCGGCGCCCAGGCCCTGCAGCACGCGCGCCGCCGCGAGCGTGGCGAGCGTCGGCGCGAGGCCGCACAGCAGCGAGGCGATGGTGAAGAAAGCGATGCCGGCGACGAGCAGCCGCCCGCGCCCGAGCAGGTCGCCGAGCCGGCCGGCGCCGACGATCAGCGCGGTGATGGTGAGCAGGTAGGCCAGCACCACCCACTGCACCTGCGCGAACGATGCGCCGAGGGCGTGGGAGAGCGCGGGCAGGCTGGCATGGGCGATGCTGCTGTCCAGCGAGGGCATCAGCATCGTCAGGCACAGGGCGGCGAGCGCGGGTCGGTGGTGGTTCATGGCGTCTTTCCGGAGTCGTTGCCCGCAGCGTAGGGAGGAACCAACCCTGGCGGAAGGCGCACGGGATGCATTGAATAGCTGCATGAGACGCCATGCCATGATCGCGGCATGACGCGACCCGACCTCAACCTGCTCGTGACGCTCGACGTGCTGCTGGCCGAAGGCAACGTGGCGCGGGCCGCGCGCCGTCTGGGCCTGAGCGCATCGGCCATGAGCCGCTCGCTCGCGCGCCTGCGCGAGGCCACCGGCGATCCGCTGCTAGTGCGCGCGGGCCGGGGGCTGGTACCCACGCCGCGCGCGATCGAGCTGAGCGAACGATCGGGCCCGGCGCTGCGCGAGGCCGAGGCGCTGCTGCGGCCCGCCGAAAACCTGGATCTCGCGCGGCTGGAGCGGACGTTCACGCTGCGCGCGCGCGACGGCTTCGTCGAGAACTTCGGCGCCGCACTGATCGCCCGCGTGGCCGCCGAGGCGCCCGGCGTCCGCCTGCGCTTCGCCCCCAAGCCCGACAAGGACATCGCCCCGCTGCGCGACGGCAGAGTCGATCTCGAGACCGGTGTCGTCGGCCAGTCCACCGGCCCGGAGATGCGGGTGCAGGCATTGCTGCGCGACCGGTTCGTGGGCGCGGTGCACCCGGGCCATGCGCTCGCGCGCGGGCGCGTCACGCCCGCACGCTATGCGAAGGCCGGCCACGCCGTGGTCGAGCGCCGGCCCGGGCACCGCGGCGTCATCGACGACGCCCTGGAGCCGCTGGGCCTTGAGCGCCGCGTGGTGACGACGGTGGACAGCTTCGCCGGCGCGCTGGCGCTCGCGCGCGACACCGACCTGGTGGCGACGGTGCCCGAGGCGCACACGGCCCGACTGCGCGTGGGGCTGAAGACATTCGCGCTGCCATTCGATCTGCCGGGCTTCACCGTGTCGCTGATCTGGCATCCGCGCATGCATGCGGACGCGGGGCATCGATGGCTGCGGGAATGCGTGCGGGAAGTGTGCGCGGCCGGACAGCCGGCGCGTGCCCGACCCGAAGGCGCCGAGAGCTTGGGACAAGTCTCGCGAAAACCCAACCGATCGCGCCTTACCTGAGGACGGAGTCGGTCGGGGCCGCCTCCGGCCGCCGCGCCAACAGCTCGCACAGCCTCCGAATTCCTGCCTGCAAGCGCCCCCGGTCCTGCACGCTGCCCAGGGAGATCCGGATGGCATTCACCTGCGCGGCTGCGCCGCCGACGGCGAACGCCTCCGCCGGCATCACGGCGATGCCCTCGCTGCGGGTGGCCTGTACCAGTTGCGAAGAGTTCCAATACCCCGGCAATTCCAGCCACACGTGCAGACCGTCTCCCGCCCCGCTGTACCTTCCCGCCAGAAGGTCCCTTGCCATGCGGTACCGCAGCCGCGCCTCTTCGCGCACGCCTTCCATCAACCGGGCGGCCGAGCCATCGAGGATCCACTGCGTGGCGAGTGCGGCCGTCAGCGGCGTGGCCATGAGCGCGAAAGACCTCAGCGCGGCCAGGAAACGCTCGCGCTCTTGTGGATCACGCAGGAGCACGAAGGCGACGCGCAGGCCGGGCGTCAGGCATTTCGAGAGGGTCGCGAGATAGGTCACCTGCTCCGGAGCGAAGGTGGCGATGGGCGGTGGCGGGGCCTCGGCGAGCAGCCAATAGGGGTCGTCCTCGACGATGCGTACCGTGCAGCGCTCCGCAATGCGAGCCAGTGCCTCGCGCCGGTGCAACGGCATGGTGATGGCGGTCGGGTTCTGCAGGGTCGGGTTGAGGTAGACCAGACCGGGGCGGTGCCGGCGGCACGCCTGCTCCAGCGCATCCGGCACCATGCCGTGGCCGTCCGTTTCCACCGCCACGATGCGCCGGCCGAATTGCGTTGCCGCCGCCAGCAGGCCGGGATACGTGGCGGGTTCCGCCAGGATCGCATCGCCCGGCTCCGTCAGCGCCAGGATCGACGCGGCGATCGCCGCCTGCGCGCCGGGGCAGACGACCACCTGCGCCGCGTCCACGTCGCCCAGCATCGGCCGGAGCCATCGGGCGCCGGCCCCACGGTCGGCATCGCTGCCGCCGCCCGGGTGGTAGCTCATCAGCAATCCCGCGTCCGCCCGCATCAGGACCTGGGACACGCCGTGCTTCAGCAGCTCGCCGAAGTCCACGCCCTCCGGTGGTGGCGGGATGTTCATGCCCAGGTCGAGGATCGGGGTGCCTTCGACTTTCGGCGCCGCGACGTAGGTGCCGCGGGCGCCGCGCCCCTCCAGCAGGTGGCGGCGCCGGGCTTCGCCGTAGGCGCGGGTGACCGTGGTGAGGTCGATTCCCAGCCGTGCTGCCAGCAGGCGCTGCGGCGGAAGGCGATCGCCTGGTTTCAGGGTTCCACCCTCCACCGCCGCCTGCAAGGCATCCGCGATCTGCAGGAAACGCGGCCCGCCCCGCGCGGCCACGCGGGGCAACCAGAGGGGGGCGTCGTCGTCATGCATGGATTGGAGGTGGCTTGCCGGCATGTATGGATATTGCTTTTCCATACTATGCCGGGAACGGGCGGCGGCTGCGTTCCTGCACCTTCCACCGAGGCGATCGTGCTGCCCGCCCCGCCCGCCCACCCACACCCTGCCCCGCCCCGCGTCAGGCCACAAGTCTGGAAACTCTCCGCATGATCGATTGGGTCCCCGTCGCCTTCCTCACGTTCAAGGTCCTCGTCTTCGGCACCTGCATGTTCTTTGCCATCAAATGGCACTATGACCAGGACAAGAAGACGATGGACAAGCGCGCGCTGCTCATCACCGCGGTCAAGGTGGGGGCCGTCTTCCTGGTGGCGCTCGCGGTCGTGTTGTGGTTCACGTTCAGCCTGGCCCGGCATCTCGGGATGGACCTGAGCCTGCCGTGAAGCCAGGCCCGGGCCACAGGCGTACGGCCGTCAATCCATCCGGATGTTGCGTTCCTTGATCAGCTTGCCCCAGCGCGCCATTTCCTTGTCCAGGTGGGTGGCGAGCTGCGCGGGCGTGCTGCCGATCGGCTCGGCGCCGATCGCGTCGAAGCGGGCCTTGGTGTCGGGCTGCTTCATCGCGTCCAGCAGGGCCGCGTTGATCTTCTGCACGATGGGCGCGGGCGTGCCGGCGGGGGCGAACACCGCGAACCAGGGCGAGACCTCGTAGCCGGGCACGCCGGCTTCGGCGATGGTGGGCACGTTGGGAAGCGCGGCCGAGCGCTTCGCGCTGGTGACGCCCAGCGCGCGCAGCTTGCCGGCCTGGATGTGCGGGGCGGCCGAGGTGATGCTGTCGAACATCAGGTCCACCTGCCCGCCGAGCATGTCGGTGACGGCCGGGCCGCTGCCCTTGTAGGGCACGTGCAGCAGGTTCAGTCCTGCCATGGAGGCGAACACCTCGCCCGCCAGGTGGATGGAGGTGCCGTTGCCGGCCGAGGCATAGGTGAGCTTGCCGGGCTCGCGCTTGGCGTGCGCGATGACGTCGGCCACCGTCTTGTCGGGGCTGTTGGCGTTCACGACGAGCACGTTGGGCACCACGGCCAGCAGGCTGATGGGCGCGAAGTCCTTCACCGGGTCGTAGCTCAGCTTGGCGTAGAGCGCCTTGTTCGTCGCCATGCCGATGGAGGTGATCATGATCGTGTAGCCGTCGGCGGGCGACTTCGCCACGGCGTCCGCGCCGATGTTGCCGCCCGCGCCGGGGCGGTTCTCGATCACGAAGGCCTGGCCCAGGGCACGGCCGGCGCGCTCGCCGAGCGTGCGGGCGATCACATCCATGGCGCCGCCGGGCGGGAACGGCACGACCCAGCGGATGGGCTTGGCGGGCCAGGGGCCGTCGGACTGGGCGTGCGCGGGGGCCGGCAGGAAGGCAGCGGCCGCCACGGTGGCGACGGCGCCGGCCGCGAGGGCGAGGGTGCGGCGGCGCGTGGGCAGGGGGTGCGGGGTGATGGACGAGGCCATGGTCTTTGTCTCCAGGTTTGTGATTCGTGGGTACGCCTCAAGGCAGCGGTCGGGCCGCCTGGGCTCAGTTCGTGGGGGCTGCCGCGGCGGTGGTGCCGCGGCCCATGTCCACATGCACGGGCGCGAGGCCGTCGCGGGCGCGGTCGAAACGGTGCAGCGCCTCGGGCAGTACGTCCACGCCGAAGCCCGGGCCGTCGGGCAACTGCAGTGCGAAATCGCGCACTTCCATGGGCGCGGCGACGATGTCGTCCACCAGCAATTGCGGGCCGAACAGTTCGCAGTTGTGGTGCGCGCCGGGCAGCGTGGCAAATACGTGGGCCGACGCCGCGCTGCCGAGCGACGTTTCCAGCATGGTGCCGCCGTACCAGCCGATGTCCGCGGCCTCGGCCACGGCGGCGACGGCGCGGGTGCGCAGCAGGCCGCCGTGCTTGGCGACTTTGAGCGAGAAGACGTGGCAGGCGCCCTGCCGCGCGAGCAGCATCGCGTCCTGCGGCGTGCAGACGGTTTCGTCGGCCATCACCAGCGCGCCGGCGGGCAGACCGGCGGTGAGCTGGCGCAGGGCCTCCACGTTCCATTGCGCGACGGGCTGCTCGATCAGGGTCACGCCCGCATCGATGAGCTGGGGCACGTAGCGGCGCGCGGTGTTGCCGTCCCAGGCCTGGTTGATGTCCACCGTCATGTCGGCGCGCCCGTCCAGGCCGCGCGCGATGCGGGTGACGTGCGCCACGTCGTCCTGCGGGGCGCGCGCGCCGATCTTGAGCTTGAAGATGCGGTGGCGGCGCGCCTGCAGCATGCGCTCGGCCTCTTCCACGTCGCGCGCGGAATCGCCGCTGGCGAGCGTCCAGGCCAGCGGCAGGCTTTCGCGCTGCTTGCCGCCCAGCAATTGCCAGGCGGGCAGGCCCAGCGAGCGCGCCACGGCGTCGATCGCGGCCATCTCCACGGCGCTCTTGGCGAAGCGGTTGCCCTTGCAGACCGCGTCCATGCGCTGCAGCAGCTGTTCGAAGCGGCCCGCGTCCTGGCCGGCCACGGCGGGGCCCAGGTACTGCGTGATGGCGTGCAGGATGGTTTCGGGGGACTCCTCGTTCCACGACGGGCCCCCGATGGTGGCGGCCTCGCCGAAACCGCAGGCCCCGTCCGCCAGCCACAGCTGCACCACCACCGGGCTCTGCCGGTGGATGGCGCCGAAGGAGAACTTGTGCGGCCGGATGGTGGGGATGTCGAGGATGCGGGCCTCGATGCGCTCGATGCGCAGGCCGGCGGGGGCAGGTGCGGTCATGGGGAGGAACGGGTGGATGTGCGGTCTTCGGGTGCCACCTTATCCCGCGGAAAGCATCCGATCCAATGGTATATATCGCACGTTCCGTTCGATCTCATCGAACGGTCCACCGCACCGTTTTCGAAGGACTCTTCCATGGAGTTGCGCCAGTTGCGCTATTTCCTGAGCGTGGCCGAGACCGAGCACCTCACGCAGTCGGCCGACGCGCTGTTCGTCACCCAGTCCACTTTGTCGCACGGCCTGCGGCAACTGGAGGCCGAGCTGGGCCTGCCGCTGTTCGACCGGCTGGGGCGCGGCCTGCAGCTCTCGCAGGCAGGCATCGCGTTCCGCAGCCATGCGGCACGCGCGCTCCAGGAGCTGGAGGCCGGCCGCATGGCGCTGGCCGACATGGCGGGGCTGCAGGCGGGCACGCTCACCGTCGGGGTGATTCCGACCTTTCTCACGCACCTGGTGCCGGACGCGGTGGCCGCGTTCAGCGCGGATTACCCGGGCGTGCAGGTGGTGGTGCGCGACCTGCGCGGCGGCCCGATCGAAGAGCAGCTGATCGCCGGCCGGCTGGACGTGGGCATTTCCTTCCATCCCGCGCAGCGCGCGGAAATCGAGGCCGAGCCGCTCTTCGAGGAGCGCCTGCAGCTGGTGGTGCACGCAGGCCACGCGCTCGCACGGCGCCGCAGCCTGCGCATGCGCGAACTGGCCGGAGTGCCGCTGGCGCTGCTGCCGCAGAGCTTCGCCACGCGCCGCATGATCGATGCGGCCTTCGCGCAGGCCGGCGTGGCGCCGGTGGTGCGGGTGGAGATGGAGTCGGTGGACGCGCTGCTGCACGCCTGCCGCGGCGGGCCCCTCGCCACCATCGCGGCCGAGCGCGCGGCAGGCCAGGCCGGCCCGGACATGCGCGCGATCACGCTGACCGACCCCGCCACCGTGCGCCGCGCAGGCGTGCTGTGGCGCCGGGGCGCGTCGCGCAGCGCGGCGGCGCGGGAATTCGTGGCAAGGCTGCGGCCCGCCGTGGACGCTGCGGAGAACGTCAGTCGTCGTACCACTGCCTAGAATGCCTCCCACTCCGGGGGCCCGTGCGCCCCGTTTGAAAGCGCCGCCGTGTCCTCCACCGCCCCGTCCCCCTCTTCTCCTGCGCCCTCGTCCACCGCTGCCACCACCTCGACCGCAACCACCCTCTTCACCCGGCGCGGCCCGGTCTTCCTGCTGGCCCTGTGGTGCTGCCTGCTCTGGGGCAGTTCGTTCCCGGCGATCAAGTCGGGCTACGCGCTGCTGGGCATCGCGGGGGACGACATTCCCTCCAAGCTGGTGTTCGCCGGCTGGCGCTTTCTGGCCGCCGGCCTGCTGCTGCTGGCCTGGGGCGCGGCCACCGGGCGGCGGCTGGGCGGCTGGCCGCCGACGGTGTGGCGCCAGCTGGTGGTGCTGGGCCTGCTGCAGACCAGCGTGCAGTACGTGTTCTTCTACATCGGCCTGGCGCACACCACGGGCGTAAAGGCATCCATCATGAATGCCACCAGCACGTTCTTCAGCGTGCTGCTGGCCCACTGGCTCCATCACAACGACCGGCTCACCTGGCGCAAGTCGCTGGGCTGCGCCGCCGGCTTCGTCGGAGTGATGGTGGTCAACCTGGGCGGTCTGGGCAGCGGCTGGGCGGGCGCGCTGACGGGCGTGGAATTCACGCTGCTGGGCGAAGGGTTCGTGGTCATCGCCGCGCTGGTGCTGGCCGTGGGCGGCATCTACGGCAAGGGGATTTCGCAGCACATGGACCCGGTCGCCATGACGGGCTGGCAGCTGGTGGTGGGCGGCGGCGTGCTGCTGGCGGCGGGCTGGGCGCTGGGGGGATCGCTGGGGCACGTCACGCCGGCTTCGTCGGCGCTGCTGGTCTACATGGCGGTGCTGTCGGCGCTGGCCATCTCGATCTGGAGCCTGCTGCTCAAGCACAACCGCGTGAGCCTCATCACGGCCTTCAATTTCATGATCCCGGTGTTCGGCGCGCTGCTGTCGGCCCTGTTCCTGGGCGAAAGCATTCTCGAATGGCGCAACGCCATCGCGCTGGTGCTGGTGTGCTGGGGCATCTGGCTGGTGACGCAGGCGCCCCGCGCGCTCCAGCGGCGCGCGGATTGAGGCGCTGCGGCTTTGTCGCGTGCCCCGCTCGGCCGGCAGCGTGCCGGACAATGCAGCGATGAACGACTCTCCCCTGCACCAGACCGACGAGGCATCGCCCGACAACAACGAAGCGCCGATCCAGGAGGCGCGCCTGTGGAGCGACGGCCGCTGGACGGCCGAGGTGATCAAGAACGAAGACGACGACGGCTGGGCCGTGTCGATGACGCTGCGCGGCGAATCCGAGCCGGCGCTGGTGGGCCCGTGGACGATGGGCCGCGACAAGAAGAACCCCAAGCCGCTGGACGTGGCTGCCTTCCACACGTTGGTCAAGACCGCCTCCGAAGTGCTGCGCCGCCACGAGCAGCAACTGCACGCGCAGCTGCACAGGGAAGTGGCCGTGGGTGCCGGCGCCGACCTCGTCCGGGTGGCGCTGCGCATCGTGCCGGACGAGGAGTATCCGTATGCCGTTCTGACCGCCCACGACGCTTCCGGCCAGTTGCTGGGCGAGGCGCGCGTGGAGGCGAACTTCAAGCTCAGCCAGGGCAGTGCGCTGGCGTGGATCGAGAGCGGTTATTCGCCCCGCGGGCGCTGATGGCACCGATGCCCGCAGGGTGGCCATGGCTGCCGGCATCGGAGTCGCGCGCGGGCCGGGAGTACCGGGTGGCCCCTTCCGCGAATGTCCCCCGGCTTCGCCTCCTCCTTGATTTCGCTGCAGGGGCCACCCGGTACTCCCGACCATTTCACCGCTCTGCCATGCCAGCCTTCGCAGAGCCGCAACCGCGCTGGCTGCCTGCGGCGGTGGCATGCCCCGCGCAGCGAAATCAAGGAGGAGGCCGCAGGCCGGGAGACATTCGCGGAGCGGGATCACCCGGCACTCCCACCCCGTTCACCGCTCTGCCGCGCCAGCCTTCGCAAAGCCGCAGCAACGCTGGCTGCCTGCGGCGGTGGCATGCCCCGCGCAGCGAGATCAAGGAGGAGGCCGCAGGCCGGGGGACATTCGCGGAGCGGGATCACCCGGCACTCCCACCCCGTTCACCGCTCTGCCGCGCCAGCCTTCGAAGCCGCAGCAACGCTGGCTGCCTGCGGTGGTGGCATGCCCCGCGCAGCGAAATCAAGGAGGAGGCCGCAGGCCGGGGGACATTCGCGGAGCGGGGCATGCCACCGCCGCAGGCCACCCCGAACCCACAGGCGCAACACGCAGCCCGGTCAACCCTGCGCCGAGGCCGGCAGGCCGAACACGCGGTCGAACACCCAGTTGAAGACGAAGGTGTAGCCCAGGAAGAACAGCAGCAGGCCCATGTCCATCACGAAGGCCTCCCACAGGCCGATACCGAACCACCAGGCCAGCACGGGCACGAGCACCAGCGCCAGGCCGCCCTCGAAACCGATCGCGTGCGCCACGCGCCGCGCCGTGCTGCGGCCGCGCACCGCCTGCCGCGACTCCCAGCGCTCGAACGCCCAGTTGAACACCACGTTCCACACGATGGCGATGCCCGAGGCGATCGCGGCGACGGCGCCGGAATGGCCCGCGCCCTGGCCGGTCGCCCACATCATCCCGAACGTGGCGAAGGCGATGGCGATGAGTTCATAGAGGGTGACGTACACCACGCGGCGCACGGTGCCCTGCAGGCCGGAAGGACGGGAAACGGTCGAAGACGAAGTGGACAGCATGGGGCCACTGTATTTGCTGGCGGCTGATATATAAAGTCAGCTTCTTTCAATTTTTCTGATACTTCGACGCCATGGCGTTTTCTTCCGACAGCGTGCAGGTGTTCCTGGCCGTGCTGGACCACGGATCGTTCTCCGCCGCCGCGCGGGCGCTGTCGCGCGTGCCTTCGGCCGTGAGCATGACCATCGCCCACCTGGAGGCGGAACTCGCCGTGCAGCTCTTCGACCGCAGCGGGCGCGAGCCCCGCCCCACGCCCGCGGCCCGCGCGCTGGAGCCGCAGGCGCGGCTGCTGGGTGCGCAGCTGCGGCAATTGAATGCGCAGGCCCTGTCGCTCACGCAAGGGCTGGAGGAGCGCCTGACGATCGCGATCGCGCCCGAACTGCTGGCCGGCCCGTGGACCGGGGCGCTGGCCGCGCTCACCGCCGACTATCCGCAACTGCAGGTGGAGGTGCTGGCCGCGCCGCAGGCCGATGCCATGGCCCTGCTGCATGCCGGGCGCGCCCAGCTGGCGCTGGTGTTCGAGCGCTCCAGCCTGGACGGGCGCGAGGGCTTCCAGGAAGTGGGCAGCGCCACGCTGGTGGCCGTCATCGCGCCGCAGCATCCGGTGATGCGGGCCGCCGCGGGCGCGCCGCTCAGCGAGGCCCACCTGACCACCACGCGCCAGATCGTGGTGGCAGGGCGCGACCTGGCACAGACCGATGCGCGCTTCGTCTTCGCGCGCCACCACTGGCGCACCGACAACCACCTGGCAGCGCTGGGCCTGATCGAAGCCGGCCTGGGCTGGGGCTGGCAGCCGCGCGAGCTGGTGGAGCCGCGCATCCACGCCGGCACGCTGGTCGAGATGCCGTTCGACAACCTCAGCAACGGCGTGAAACTGTGGGTGGACGTGGTGTGGTCCAAGGAGCGCCCGCAAGGCCTCGGCGCGCGGCGCTTCGTGGACTGGATCCGCGATTCCGCGAAGGCCGCGGCGGACCGGAACGGCTGAACGCGAAGGCGGCCGCGGCCCGGCCGCACAAATCGGTTTGCAGAAATTACAAACGGCAAAACGGCGACGCGCGCAGCCGCCCTAGACTGGCGGCCCGACTGACGGATGGAACCACCCCGACCCATGCCAGCGCCGCAGAAAATCAACTACCACCACACCGGCCCCTACAACCGAGTCGTCTTCCAGGAAGAATTCACCGAGCGCTTCAGCACAAGCGGCCGCTACAGCGCCGCCGCCATTCCGGACATGCTGAACCTGCTCGGCATGATCGAGCGCGACACCGCCATCAACGACGTGCGCCAGGCCGCCTACATGCTGGCCACCGTGATGTGGGAGACCACCTCGCCGCAGACCATCACGAAGGTGGCGACCAACAAGAAGGGCCAGCCAATCCTGGACAAACACAAGAAGCCGGTGGTCCTCAAGCAGCGCAAATGGCTGATGACCATGGCGCCCGTGAGCGAGATCGGCCACGGCAAGGGCCGGCGGTACCATGAGCCCGTCAAGATCAAACCGCTGCCGGACGGCGGCGTGCGCGTGACCGAACAGGACGGCGACCAGTTCAAGGTGACGGCAGGGGGCGACGTGTCGCCGCTCACCAAGGGCGCCACCATGGGCACCAAGGACGGCGGTGCCGCGAGCAAGACCTACGACGCCGACGACGGTGCCGAACACGCCTACTACGGCCGGGGCTACGTCCAGCTGACCTGGTGGTCCAACTATGCCAAGGCGGGCGTGGCCCTCGGGCGCGGGCTCGACCTGCTGAACGACCCGGAACTGGTGAAGACGGCGGAGGTCGCCTACGCCCTGATGTCGCACGGCATGCGCACGGGCGCCGGCTTCGCGAACGGGCGCAAGTTCTCGATGTATTTCGCGGGCGACGTGACCGACTACGTGACGGCCCGCCGGATGGTCAACGGCAGCGACCATGCCGAGGACATCGCCGCGATCGCCCGGAAATTCGAGGCCATCCTTCTGAAGTCGGTTCCCACGGCCGCCAACGTCCCCACTCCCGCGGCCCAGCTTTGATCCAGCCATGACCCAGCCTTCTTCCCCCGCCCGCCGCCCCCGGACCGTCCGGCTCCTCGTCCATGCCCTGCTCTGGGCCGGCGCCAGCCAGCTCGCGGCCGCCGGTGCCCCGCCGAATGCCACCGCAGCGGCGGTACAGAACCGCTGCGGCTGGTTCGACAACCCGACGCCGGGCAACGCCACGCTGGTGGACAAGGACGGCGAATGGACCGTGGGCGTGCAGGGTGGGCACCAGGCCGAAGGCAAGTGGCCCGCGTTCTCCAAATCCCGCTGGGTGCAGACCGGCAACGGCAGCGCCGGCTACGGCTGCGCCTGCCTGAAGATGAGTGCCCGCCCGGGCACGCAGGAGGTGGCGACCATCGTCTCGGCCCGCTCGCAGCCGCTGGCGACCTGCCGCAACGACAAGGCGCTGGCGGGCCAGGAGCCGGAAAATCCTTTGAAGTGAGCCAGACCGTCCCGCAGGCGGGACGGCGACGGAGGCAGGACGCCGTGCCCGGGCAGGCAGGGCGCAGGCCCCATGGCAGGTGACGGATCGGCGCCACGGTGGCGCGGCAATGGATGAGAATACATCTCATTGCATGTATCATCGCCGCCCGCAACGGTCGAGCCCGGATGCCGCATGCCGCGGCGCTCCGCACCGTTGCCAGGCCCGATCCTCCCACCGTCCAACGCTCCGACATGTCCCAGCTCCTGCCCATGGCGCCGTCGCGCCGCCGCCCGCCCCTGGCCCTTTCCCTGGTCACGCTCTGCGTGCTCTCCGCCACGCGCATCGCCACGGCGCAGACCGCCCCCGAACCCGCGCAGGCCCCGGCGCCCACCGCGGACACGATCACGATCACGGGCACGGGCACGGGCACGCCGGCCACCGCCACGCTGCAGGAAGTGCAGGTGCGCGATGCGGGCGATGCGGCCCAGGGCTACCAGGGCGCGCAGCGCAACACCGCCGCCACGCGCACCGACACCCCCCTCATCGAAACCCCGCAGGCCGTGCGCGTGGTGCCCCGCCAGCTCATCGAAGACCTGGGCGCGCGGCGCTTGGCCGACACGGTGGACTTCGTGAGCGGCGTCACCCGCATGAACGATTTCGGCGGCACCTGGGACAACTACGCGATCCGCGGCTTCAGCAACACCGACGGCGGCTCGCTGCTCAACGGCTTCGCCTCGGGCCGCGGCTACGGCCCGCAGCGCGATGCCGCCACCATCGAACGGGTGGAGTTCCTCAAGGGCCCGGCCGCCGCGCTCTACGGCAGCAGCGAGCCCGGCGGCACGCTCAACGTGGTCACGAAGAAGCCGCAGTTCACCGCCGCGCACAGCGCCGGCCTGCAGATCGGCACGCTGGGCCTGCGCCGCGCCACGCTGGACACCACCGGCCCGATCACGCAGAACCTCGCCTACCGCCTGAACGTGGCGGCCGAGGACGGCACCAGCCGCACCAACCTGGTGGACAACCGCAAATACGTGGTCGCCCCGGCCTTCACATGGACGCTCGGCGCCGACACCGTGCTGCAGTACGAGGCCGAGATCATCCGCATCCGCACGCCGCTGGACCGGGGCGTGGTGCAGGTGAACGGCAATGCCCTGGCCCTGCCCGCCGACCGCTTCCTGCAGGAGCCCGACCGCGGCAACCTGCACGTGAACGGCGACACGCACCAGGTCACGCTGGACCACGACCTGGGCGGCGGCTGGCGCACGCGCCTGGGCAGCACGTACCGCGAAACCGAGCTCTACGGCAATGCCGTGGACTTCGGCACGGGCCAGATCGGCCTGCTGGCCGCCGACGGCCGCACGCTGTCGCGCACCGACAGCCGGCGCATCCTGCCCGCGCGCGACGTGTCGGTGCAGGGCGAGGTGGAGGGCAAGTTCAGCACGGGCGGCCTGCGCCACACCGTGCTGGCGGGCGTGGAATCCTGGCGCCTGTACATGGGGCAGGACATCCGCTATTCCGCGCAGAAGTACCCCATCGACATCTATGACCCGGTCTACGGCACCGTGCCGCGCGGCCCGCTGGTGCAGGGCTACCTGCAGGACGACCGGCTGCGCGCCACCGGCCTGTTCCTGCAGGACCAGATCGACCTGACGCCGCGCTGGAAGCTGCTGGCCGGCCTGCGCTTCGACCGCTTCCACCAGGACTTCGTGAACTGGATGGCGAATGCGCGCCAGGTGCAGCAGCACTCCTCCGCCACGCCGCGCGTGGGCCTGAGCTACATGGTCACGCCGGACAGTTCGGTCTACGTCTCGTACGGCCGCTCGTTCCGCCCCAACGCCGGTACCGATTCGGCAGGCAACGCCTTCGACCCGCAGGAGGGCAAGGCCTGGGAGGCCGGCGCCAAATGGCAGTCGCCCGACCAGCGCCTGAACGCCTCGGTGGCGGTGTTCGACATCCGCAAGACCAACGTGCTCACGCGCGACCCCGCCAACGGCAATTTCAGCGTGGCGGCGGGCGAGGTACGCAGCCGCGGCATCGAGGCCGACGTGGCCGGCCGGCTGGATGCCCACTGGCGCCTGACGGCCAACGCGGCCTTCACCGACACCGAGGTGCTGCGCGACAACAACCCCGCCCTGGTCGGCAAGCGCCTGCTCGGCATCCCGCGCGTGAGCGCCGGCCTGTTCGCCATCCGCGAAGACCGCCTGGCCTCGGGCGGGCGCTACGGCGTGGGCGCGGGCCTGGTGCACGTGGGCGAGCGCACGGGCACCGCCACCGACACCTACCGGCTGCCCGCCTACACCACCGCGCGCCTCACGGGCTACTGGCAGATCGACCCCCGCACCCGGCTCACGCTGGACGTGAACAACCTGTTCGACAAGCACTACGCCGCGGCGTCGTGGAACTCCATCGCCGTCATTCCGGGGCTGGGACGGCAGGTGGTGGCGGGGGTGCAGGTGAAGTTCTGAGACCGGGCGGGCCCGGCCGCGGCCACCGCAGAGGCGAGCCGCTGCCGCTATAAGATGCATAGCGGCAGCGCGGCCTCTCCTTGCGCCGTGCCGCAGACAGGAGCCCTCCCCATGTCCGACGACATCCTCCATCCCGCCGCCCGGGCGTTCCAGGTGCGCGACCCGGCGCTGGCCGAGCGCTGGGCCCGCTGGCAGCCCCGGCCCGCGAGCAAGTCCGAGCCCTTTTCGCTGGACGATTTCGATCCCGGCAAGAAGCCCTTCTCCCTCGGCGACAAGGCCACCGACAAGGCCGCCGTGCAGGACCTGGCCGCCGAGCTGGACGGCCTGCAGAATCTCTTCTACGCCGACCGCCGCTTCAAGCTGCTGGTGCTGCTGCAGGGCACCGACACCTCGGGCAAGGACGGCACCGTGCGCGGCGTGTTCGGCCAGACCAGCCCGCTCGGCGTGCGCGTGGTGGGCTGGAAGGCCCCGACCGAGACCGAGCGCGCCCACGACTACCTCTGGCGCATCCATGCCCAGGTGCCCGCGGCCGGCGAAACCGTGGTCTTCAACCGCAGCCACTACGAAGACGTGCTGGTGCCCGTGGTGCAGGGCTGGATCACGCCCGAGCAGCATGCCCAGCGCCTGGCGCACATCAACGACTTCGAGCGCATGCTGGCCGAGACCGGCACCGTGATCGTCAAGTTCATGCTGCACATCGGCAAGGACGAGCAGCGCGAGCGCCTGCAGGCCCGGCTGGACGATCCGGCCAAGCACTGGAAGTTCGAGATGGGCGACATCGCGGCGCGCAAGCAGTGGAACGACTACCAGCGTGCCTACGAGGCGCTGCTGCCGGCCACCCACACGCCCTGGGCGCCGTGGACCATCGTGCCGGCGGACTCCAAGACGCACCGCAACCTGATGATCGCCACCGTGCTGCGCGCGGTGCTGCAGAACCTGGATCTGCGCTATCCCGAAGGCGATCCGGCGCTGGCGCATTTCAAGGTGGAGTGAAGCGGCGGTGGCGGTGGGGGAATGCCGCTGGAGGGTCTATGCATTAAATGCATGATTCTGTAACGCACCGGCCTTGGACAGTGCGGGGGGCGAGGCATAAAGTCCTTCTCCTGACCCCGATCCTCCAAGGAACCTCTTCATGTCGAACACCAACGACACCCTCGTCCAGCACGCCGTGCCCTCCTACCTGCAGGCCGACCACCTCGGCCCCTGGGGCAACTACCTGCAGCAGGTGGACCGCGTCACGCCGTACCTCGGCGGCCTCGCGCGGTGGGTGGAAACGCTCAAGCGTCCCAAGCGCATCCTGGTCGTGGACGTTCCCATCGAGCTGGACAACGGCACCATCGCCCACTTCGAGGGCTACCGCGTGCAGCACAACCTGAGCCGCGGCCCCGGCAAGGGCGGCGTGCGCTTCCACCAGGACGTGACGCTGTCCGAAGTGATGGCCCTGTCGGCCTGGATGTCGGTGAAGAACGCGGCCGTGAACGTGCCCTACGGCGGCGCCAAGGGCGGCATCCGCGTCGATCCCAAGAAGCTCTCGCGCGGCGAGCTCGAGCGCCTGACGCGCCGCTACACCAGCGAGATCGGCCTGCTGATCGGCCCCTCGAAGGACATTCCCGCCCCCGACGTGAACACCAACGGCCAGGTCATGGCCTGGATGATGGACACGTACTCGATGAACGTGGGCGCCACCGCCACCGGCGTGGTCACCGGCAAGCCGGTGGACCTGGGCGGTTCGCTGGGCCGCGTCGAGGCCACGGGCCGCGGCGTGTACACCGTGGGCGTCGAGGCCGCCAAGCTGACGGGCCTGCCGATCGAGGGCGCGCGCATCGCCGTGCAGGGCTTCGGCAACGTGGGCGGCATCGCCGGCAAGCTGTTCGCCGAGGCGGGCGCCAAGGTCGTCGCCGTGCAGGACCACACCGGCACCATCCTGAACAAGAGCGGCCTCGATGTGCCCGCCCTGCTGGCGCACGTCAAGCAGACCGGCGGCGTGGGCGGCTTCGCCGGCGCCGAGGCGATGGCGAAGGACGACTTCTGGGGCGTGGAGTGCGAGATCCTCATCCCCGCCGCGCTGGAGAACCAGATCACCAAGGACAACGCCGGCCAGATCAAGGCCAAGCTCGTGATCGAAGGCGCCAACGGCCCGACCACCACCGAGGCGGACGACATCCTGGCCGACAAGGGCGTGCTGGTGCTGCCCGACGTGATCGCCAACGCCGGCGGCGTGACGGTGAGCTACTTCGAATGGGTGCAGGACTTCTCCAGCTTCTTCTGGAGCGAGGACGAGATCAACGCCCGCCTGGTGCGCATCATGCAGGAGGCCTTCGCCGGCATCTGGCACGTCGCGCAGGAACACAAGGTGACGCTGCGCACCGCCACCTTCATCGTGGCCTGCCAGCGCATCCTGCACGCCCGCGAAATGCGCGGCCTCTACCCCTGATGCACTGACTTCGGCAAGACCGACTGCCCTCCCGCCGTGCGCGCCCACCGAGCGTGCACGGCAGGAAGAAGCCGCCAGTGCCCTACCCGGGCCCGGCGGCTTTTTTCTATGGCATGGCAAGAGCACCGGTCAGGCCGGGCGGCGGGGCTCGACGCGCAGCGCCAGGCAGAAGGGCTGCGCACAGGGCGCGCGGCCCTCGTAGGGGCAGCCCGGCTGGTCGCAGGCCGGCAGTGTGCCGCGGCGTGCGGCGGCCTCGGCTTCCTCATCCTCCGGACGCCATCCGCCCGCCTGCAGCGCCGCCATCTGCAGCCACGGGTCGGCCCGCATCGCCGCCTGCTGCATCCACTCGCGGCCGTAGAGCGCGGCCTGCGGCGGCGGCTGGAACTCCAATGACAGCAGTGCGCTGGTGCGGCCCGCCGCGCCGGCTTCGCCGGGCCCCTGCTGCAGCACGAGCGCGAACACGCCCGACTCGAGCCGGCCCATCCGCCCCGGGAACGGCAGCGCCAGCGAGGGCGCCGCAGTGCCCGCGGCATTCGGGCCCGACGCACCGGGCGCGCCTGCGGCGGCGGGGGCGGGGGCGGCGCCCGCAGCGGATGCCGATGCCGATGCCGCGGCGGCGGTACCGCGCTCCGCCCAGGCCGAAGGCACCTGGAGCGTGAAGGCGAATCCGCGCTCGCCGTCCTGCGCCAGGACGCTGCCCTGCCCCACGCGCCAGGTCTGCAGGGCGGCCGCCGCCCCGCCCTGCGCGGCCAGGGCATTGCGCAGGCCCTGGGCCAGCCCGGCCGTCCAGGGCTGTGCCGCCACCACGCGCACGTCGGCCCCGCCACCCTCCCCCAGCCGGTGCGCCAGCAGGCCGAGCAGCGTGCGCATCGGGCCCGGGACCCCGCCGGCCGGCCAGGTCTCACCCGCGCCTTCCGCCGCACCCGGGCGTGCGACCGTGGGCGGTGCCGGCAGGGCCATGCCCGGCAGGCGGCCCGCGGCGGGCGCCTCCCCACCGGCCACTCCGGGCGATGGGGTACCCGCCGCCGTGCCAGCGCGCGGGGCCGGTGACGTGCTGCTGCCCGCGGCGGCCTCCGCCGTGCGCGCCCGCTCGCGGGCCTCGGGGGAAACGCTCACCCGGTCGGTGGACGGGAGCGGCAAAGGGGGAGGAACGACCGCCCCGGCCGGCAGAGCGGGCGCGGGCACGGCGCCGTCGGCACGGTCGGTGCCGAGCAGCATGCCCTGCCGCTGCAGGGCCGCCTCCGCCAGCAGGCGGGCCAGCGGCGCCTGGGGCGGGCGGGGCGGATCGATGGACGAAGGGGGCATGGCACTCCGGACCCGGCCGCACACTGCGTACATACGCATGCACGCACACGCGTGCGCTGGCGGCCAGGCTGGGATTCTGCGCCGGGGCGCGGGAGAACGCCAACCTGCGCGGAAGCTGCGCGGCGATGCGTATGTTAATTCACATACGCACCGTATGCGAGAGCCGTTACACCTCCCACCAGCGCGGTAGCAAACGCCGCACCTCGGCCCGCGCGAAGCGGTCGTCGATCAGGTGGACGACCCCCTGGTCGCTCGGCGTGCGGATCACGCGGCCCGCGGCCTGCACCACCTTCTGCAGGCCCGGGTAGAGGTAGGTGTAGTCGTAGCCGGCCCCGAAGAGCTGCTCCATGCGCGCGCGGATCTGTTCGTTCACCGGGTTGATCTGCGGCAGGCCCAGCGTGGAGAGGAAGGCGCCGATCAGCCGCCGGCCGGGCAGGTCGATGCCCTCGGCGAAGGCGCCGCCCAGCACGGCGAAACCGATGCCCTCGCTCTCGTCCGTGAAGCGGGCCAGGAAGGCGCGCTGCTCGGCCTCCTGCATGCGGCGCGACTGGCACCAGTGCGGCAGCGCCGGATGGCGGCGGGCGAAGGCCTCGGCCACCTGGGCGAGGTAGTCGTAGCTGCTGAAGAACGCCAGGTAGTTGCCGGGCCGCTCTGTGAACTGCCGCGCCATCAGGTCGGCGATGGGCACGGCCGAGGCGGCGCGGTGCGCGTAGCGCGTGGAGATGTGCCGCGCCACCTGCACCTGCAACTGCGCGGCGGCGAAGGGGGATGCGACCTCGGTGGCTGCATGCCCTGCGGGCAGGCCCAGCAGGTCGGCGTAGTAGCGCGTGGGCGCCAGCGTGGCCGAGAACAGCGTGGCGGTGCGGGCGGCGGCGAAGCGCGGCGCGAGGAAGGGCGCGGGCACGATGTTGCGCACGCAGACCGTGGAGCCGCCCGGCGCGGCGCCCGCGGGCCGCTGCACGTCCACGAGGGAGTGGGCATCGAGCAGTTCGGCCATGCGCAGCGCCTGCAGGGCTTCGAGGTAGAAGGCCTGCAATGCGCCGTCGGCCTGCTCGGGGTGTTCGGCGAAATGCTCGCCCAGGGCGCTGCTGCCCTGCTGCAACGCGGCCAGCAATTTCGGTGGAAAGCCCTCTTCCTGCACCACGTAGCCGGTGGAACCCGCGGGCCGCGCGGTCGCTGGCGCCTGCGCTTCCACCGCCTTGTCCAGCGCGACCCACGCGCGGCGGATGCGGTCCAGCGCTTTCTTCACGACCGGCACCGCGGCGGCGGTGGGCGATCGGCGCGCCTCGTGCAGCGTGGCGGGCAGCAGTTCGGCCGTGTACATGCGGCGTCCGCGCTCGACGAGGTTGTGCGCCTCGTCCACCAGCACGGCCACGCGCCATTGGTTGGCCTGCGCGAGGCCGTGCAGCATCGCGCCCAAATCGAAGTAGTAGTGGTAGTCGCCCACCACCACGTCGGCCCAGCGCGCCAGCTCCTGCGAGAGGTAGTAGGGGCACACGCCGTGGGCCAGCGCGGCCGCGCGCACACGGGCCTGGTCCAGCGCCAGCGGGCCGGTGGCGTGGGGAGCGGTCGGGGTCGTCGGGGCGGTCGCAGCGTCCGCGGCGAAGGCCGGCGGGTCGAGTGCCGCCGCGCGCGCGGCGGGCAGCCGGTCGTAGAAGCCGCGCGCCAGCGGGCAGGCATCGCCGTGGCAGGCCTGGCCCGGATGCTCGCAGGCCTTCTCGCGCGCGACGAGTTCCAGCACGCGCAGCGGCAGGCCGCCGCCGCGGCCGCCCTCGCGCACGGGTCCCGCCATGCGCGCCAGCGCGTCCAGCGCCACCTGCCGGCCCGACGTTTTGGCGGCCAGGAAGAAGACCTTGTCCAGCCGCTCGCCGGGCACCGCCTTCAGCAGCGGGAACAGCGTGCCCGCCGTCTTGCCGATGCCCGTGGGCGCCTGGGCCAGCAGGCAGCGGCCGGCGGTGGCGGCGCGGTAGACGGCCTCGGCCAGCGGCCGCTGCCCGGTGCGGAAGGCGCCGAACGGGAACGCCAGCGCGGCCAGCGCGGCGTCGCGTGCGCGGCGGTGCGCCACCTCTTGCGCGGCCCAGGCCACGAAACGGCGGCACTGCGTGTCGAAATGCGCGCGCAGCGCCTCGGCGGTGCAGCGCTCGGTGAGCACCGTCTCCTGCTGGGTGCCGATGTCGAAGTACACCAGCGCCACCTCGACCGCGGGAAGCTGCCGCGCCTCGCACAGCAGCCAGCCGTAGACCTTGGCCTGCGCCCAGTGCAGCGCCCGGTGCGACGCGGGCTGCCGGTCGAGCCGGCCCTTGAAGGTCTTGACCTCTTCCAGCCGGCCGGCGGCGGCATCGAATCCGTCGGCCCGGCCCCGCACCCGCAGGTGCAGCGGGCCGTCGCGCCAGTCGCCCGCCAGCGTGACCTCGCGCTCGTAGCCGGCACCGCGCCGCCCGGCCACCACCGCATGGCCGGCGATGCCTTCGAGCGCGGTGGGCGCGGGCGTGAAGCGCAGATCCAGGTCACCGGCCTTGGCGGTGAATTCGCAGAGCTCGCGCACCGCGACGGTGTAGCTGCGGTCGGGGTCCTGCTCCGCGCCGTCCGGGGGCACAGCCATGGGCACCGCCTGCATGGTGGGGTCGGTCAGGGCTGCGCCGCGGGGGCGGGCACGGGCTCCGCCTCAGGCCCGTCCGCTCCCTCCACCCCTTCGCCCAGCAGCGCCTGCGCGGGCTCGCCGTCGCCGTACATCGGCGTGGCCCGGCAGAGCGCCATCCAGACGGCGAAGGGCAGCGGGCAACGCGCATGGCGCGCGGGGCGCAGCAGCTCGAAACGGCCGGTCTCGATCGTGCCGTGCAGCACCCACACACCGAACGGCTCGGGGATTTCCTCGGGGCGGGCGATGCCCGCAGGGAAGACGTAGTAGCACTCCTCGCAGAGCCACTGGTAGGCCTCGCGCTTGGCCGCGTGCCGCAGGTCGGAGAGCAGATCGGCGCGGCTGGCCTTCACCTCGTGCACCATGGGCTGCAGGTAGGCGGGCACGCTGGTGTGCCGGATCGAGAACAAATCGGGGCGCGCCATGCGCCAGATGCGCGCCACCGCGGGCGTGGGGGCGCACGCGCCGCCTGCGCCCTCCTCGTCGTCGTCCCACAGCCCGCGCAGGGCCAGGCGGCCGGCGGGCGCGGGCATGGGTGCCGCCTGCGGACCGGGCGCCGGGGCGGGTGCCGACGCAGGTGCAGGCACGGGCGCGGTCGGCAGCGCCTCCACCGCCGCGCGCAGCGACAGCTCGCGCCAGACGATGCGGCCCGCCGCGCGCAATTGCTCCGAGAAGCGCATCGCCAGCCGGTCGTGGGCGCTCAGGGCCCGTGCCCCTTTCTGCCGCGCTTCGGCCAGGCAGACGATGCCGGCATCGGTGAGGCGCAGCACTTCGTGCCCGCCCGGCTCTTCCGCCAGCCGCACCATGCCGGCCGCGAGCAGGTCGATCTCGATCGCGTCGCGGCAGGGCCAGCCCGCGGACCGCCAGATCTGCAGCAGGCGCGTGCGGTGGATGCGTTGGATGGCGATGTCCGGCATGGCGTGGTGGCTCAAAGCACTGATTGTAAATACAGTGCCACGGACGAGCCCGGCCTTCCCCATTCGCCATCCGTGGCGCAAGGGACATTGCCCTACGGCGCGGCGCCCGTGGGCACGATAGGGTGGAACCTCGCGCCCGTGCCGAGGCCGGGCTTCGCCCTTTCCCTGCCATCCGCCCGCATCCCGGGACCGCCCGCATGCCCGCCACTCCCCATTCCGCTCCCACCGTCCCCGCAACCGCTCTGCCCGCCCGCGCTGGCCGCGCCGCCCGCCCGCTGCGGCGCCTGGCCTGCGCCGTCTCCGCGCTCTGGTGCGTCGCCCTCGCGCCCGCCATGGCGCAGACGGCGCGGGCCGTGCAGCCCGCCGACCTGCCATCCGCCACGCAGCCGCAGCCGGCCGCCCCGGCCCCCGTGGTTTCCACCCCGGCGTGGGTGCAGCCCCTGGAGCGCGCGCTGGCGCAGGCCGAGGCTGACAGCCGCGTGCGCCTGGGCGTCTACGTGCGCGATCTGGAGACGGGCGCCTCGGCCTCGTTCCACGGATCGGAGCCGTGGTACCTGGCCTCCACCGTAAAGGTGCCGGTGGCGATCGCGGTGCTGCGCGGCGTGGAGCGCGGCGACTTCACGCTCGACACCCCGCTCACCCTGCGCGCCGCCGACTACGTGGACGGCGCCGGCCCCACCAACGGCCGGCCCGTGGGCGCGCCGCTCACCGTGCGCTACCTGCTGGAGCAGATGATCATCTACAGCGACAACACCGCCAGCGACATGCTGATCGGCCTGGTGGGCATCGGCACCGTGAACGCGGTGGTGCAGTCGCTGGTACCCCGGGGATTCGGGCGCATCACCTCGCTCGCCGACGTGCGCCGCCACGTCTACGGCGTGCTCACGCCCGAGGCCGCGCACCTCTCGGGTACCGACTTTCTCGCGCTGCGCCAGCAGCAGCGGCTGCACGGCGACGCCGCGGCGCGGTCCGCGCTGGCCACGTTGCTGCGCGTGCCGGAGCGCTCGCTCGCGCCCACGGACCTGGCCTCGGCCTACGAGACGTACTACGCGGGCGGCCTGAACAGCGGGCGTCTGGATGCCTACGCCGACCTGCTGCAGGCGCTCGTGGAAGGCCGCGCGCTCGATGCCCGGCACACGGCCTACCTGCTGTCGGTGATGGAGCGCGTGAAGACCGGCCCGCAGCGCATCAAGGCGGGACTACCGCCGGGTGCGCGCTTCGCCCACAAGACCGGCACGCAGCGCGCACGAACATGCGATTCAGGCTTGGTCACCGTGCCGCGCTCCCTCCCCGAGCGGCGCGTGCTGGTGGTGGCCTGCACGCGCGGCGAACCTTCCACGGCCCGGTCCGATCGCGCGCTCCGGCAGGTCGGCATCGCCCTCTGCCAGTCGGGCCTGCTGTCCGACGGGAGATCGCATGAACCACGCTGCCCCACCCTGCCCGCCCGGGCGTCCGGCCCCGGTGCCGCGCCGTCCGGCGATGCGCCGGCGGCTCGCCCGCACGGTGCTGGCGGCGGCGCTGCCCCTGCTGCTGATGGCGCTGGGGACGACGACGCCTGAGCGGGCGCTGGCGGCCCCCGCCTGGGCCGAGGCGCTGGGCACCCAGGTGCAGAAGCTCGAACGCGAAACCCCCGGCCAGTTCGGCCTGTACGTGAAGCGCCTGGACAACGGCGAGACCTTCGCCTGGCAGGCCGACCGGCGCTGGTACCTGGCATCGTCGGCGAAGCTGCCGCTGGCGATCGCGGTGCTGCAGGAAGTGCAGCAGGGCCGGCTGCGCCTGGACCAGGAACTGCGCGTGGAAGAGCGCGACAAGATCGACGGCTCCGGCGCGCTCGTCTGGCAGCCCGTGGGCACCCAGCACAGCGTGGAGACGCTGCTGCGCCGCATGCTGATGGACAGCGACAACACCGCGGCGAACCTGCTGATCCGCACCATCGGGCAGGACACGTTCAACACCCGTGCGCAGGCGCTGATGGGCGCGCGCAACGTCGGCCCGCTCACCAATTTCACGCAGGTGCGCCAGGACGTGTACGCGGAGCTGCACCCCCGCGCGCGCGAGATCGCGCCGATGGACCTGGTGCGCGTGGCCGCCGCCCCGATGGGCCCGCAGCGCGTGCAGGCGCTGGCGCGCACGCTGCAGGTCAAAAAGGACGAGCTGCAGGTGAAGACGATGGAAGAGGCCTACGACCGCTACTACGCGCGGGGCGCCAACACCGCCACCCTCGCGGGCTACGGCGGCATGCTGGAGAAGCTGGTGCGCGGGCAGCTGCTGACGCCGCCCCACCAGCAGATGCTCTACAAGGACCTGAAGTTCGACACCTACGACGCCTACCGGCTGGAGGCGGGCCTGCCGCGCACCGTGCGCTTCATCCACAAGACCGGCACGCAGTACCACCGCGCCTGCCATATGGGCGTGATCGACCCGCAGGACGGCGGCGCGCGCGCGATCGTGGTGGCGACCTGCGCCGAGGGGATGGACGAGATGCGGCAGGCGGGCCGGCTGTTCGAGCAGATCGGCCGCGCGATCACGCGCACGCTGCTGCAGGACCGGCCGGCCACGGGCCCGGGCGCGACACAGGCCAGCGGTTGATCCGCACGGCCGCCGCGCTCGGCGAGCGGTTCGAAGCCGCTCACAGAACCCAGCGAAGCGGTTCTGGCTAGGCGCCGCATCGCAGGCAGTACGAGTAGTACGACAAGATGCGGCAACGACGCCAGAAGGGTTCTGTGAGCGGCTCTCAGCCCGCCGAGGCGCACACGCGCAGCACGTCCGCGCCATAGGCCTCCAGCTTCTTGGCGCCCATGCCGCTGATGCCCTGCAGGTCGGCGAGGGAGGCGGGCTGGCGCTCCGCGATCGCCGCCAGCGTGGCGTCGTGGAAGATCACGTAGGCCGGCAGGTTGTGCTCGCGCGCCACCTCGGCGCGCCAGGCCTTGAGGTTGATGAAGCGCACCTGCGCGTCCGGCCCGAGGTTGGCGGCAGCCGCCGGCGGCGCGGTGCTGCGGCGGGTGCGCTTGGCCGGCGTGCTGGCGGTGGATTCGCGCAATTGCACGGGCACCTGGCCCTTGAGCACGGGGCGCGAGCCTTCGGTGAGGCTCAGCGTGTCGAAGCTGTGGCCGCTCTCCAGCATCACCTTGTGCAGGCCCACCGCGCCCGTGGCGAGCAGCTGCCGCAGCACGCCGCGCAGCTGCGGTTCGGTGTATTCCTTGCCCACGCCGAAGGTGGAGAGCTTGTCGTGGCCGAACTGCCGGATCTTCTCCGTGTCCTTGCCGCGCACGATGTCCATGATGTGGCCGGTGCCGAAGGTGAGGCCGCTCGCCTCGTGCACGCGGTAGATGGTGGACAGCAGCTTGCGCGCGGCGTCCGTGCCGTCCCACACCGCGGGCGGGTTCAGGCAGTTGTCGCAGTTGCCGCAGGGTTCCGAAGGCTCGCCGAAATAACCCAGCAGCCGCACGCGCCGGCAGTCCGTGGCTTCGGCCAGGCCCAGCAGCGCGTCGAGCTTGCCGCGCATCACCTGCTTGAATTCCTCGCCGGCCGGGCTCTCGTCGATCATGCGGCGCTGGTTCACCACGTCCTGCAGGCCGTAGGCCATCCAGGCGTCGGCGGGCAGGCCGTCGCGGCCCGCACGGCCGGTCTCCTGGTAATAGCCCTCGATGTTCTTGGGCATGTCCACATGGGCGACGAAGCGCACGTCGGGCTTGTCGATGCCCATGCCGAACGCGATCGTGGCCACCATCACGATGCCTTCCTCGCGCAGGAAGCGGTCCTGGTTCTCCTGGCGCACCTCGGGCGGCAGGCCCGCGTGGTAGGGGAGCGACTTCAGTCCCGCATCGACCAGCGCGGCGGACATCTCCTCCACGCGCTTGCGCGATTGGCAATAGACCACGCCCGCATCCTCCGGGTGCTCACGCTCGATGAAGCGCAGCAGCTGCGCGAGCGGCTCCTTCTTCTCCTCGATGCGGTAGCGGATGTTGGGCCGGTCGAAGCTGCTGACGAAATGCCGCGCGTCTTCCAGCTGCAGGCGCTCGACGATGTCCTCGCGCGTGAGCGCATCGGCCGTGGCGGTGAGCGCGATGCGCGACACGCCCGGATAGCGCTCGTGCAGCACGGTGAGCGCGCGGTACTCGGGACGGAAGTCGTGGCCCCACTGGCTCACGCAGTGCGCCTCGTCGATCGCGAACATCGAGAGCTGCCCGCGCTGGTGCAGGCCGTCGAGCAGCTCCAGGAAGCGCGGGGTGGTCAGGCGCTCGGGCGCCGCATACAGCATGGTGATGTCGCCGCGCGCCACGCGCCGCTCCAGCTCCTGCGTCTGCTGCCAGTCGAGCGTGGAGTTCAGATAGGCCGCATCCACGCCCGCTTCGTGCAGCGCGCCCACCTGGTCGTGCATGAGCGCGATCAGCGGCGACACCACGATCGCCACACCCTTGCCGGCATCGCGCCGCACGATGGCGGGCACCTGGTAGCACAGCGACTTGCCGCCGCCCGTGGGCATGAGCACCAGTGCGTCGCCGCCGGCGATCACGTGTTCGACGATGGCCTCCTGCGGGCCGCGGAAATGCTCGTAGCCGAAAACGTCGTGCAGGACGAAAAGCGCGGGGGACAAGGCGGTGGAACTCTCTGGTCGGTGGCGTGGGGGCATGCCCGCGCGGCAGTGGCGCCGGGCGGGTGCAGGGCAGGACGGCATCCCGGCGGAGCCGCTGCGCTGCAGGCAGGCAAGGTGCGTATTGTGCTCCGTCCCGCAGGCCGGAAGCGCCGCGACCATTCGCAAAAGCTATCGCACGCATCAACGATTGAATTGGACGCGAATCGGAGGGGCACCCAAGATGCCAGCAGGCCCGGGTACAGCGGCCGCCCTTCCAGGAGACAACACCATGCGTTTTTCCCTTCCCCGCGCCCTCTTGCGGGCCTGCGGCGCTGCAGCCGCGCTGGCCGCCTCGGCGGCCATGGCCCAGGCGCCCGACTATCCCAATGCGCCGGTCACCCTCATCGTGCCCTTCGCCGCGGGCAGCGGCACGGATGCCGTGGCGCGCACCGTCGGCCAGAAGCTGTCCGAGCGCCTGAAGCAGCCGGTGCTGGTGGACAACAAGCCCGGCGCGAACGCCCAGGTGGGGGCGGTGCTGGCGGCCCGGGCCAAGCCGGACGGCTACACGCTGTTCATGACCACGAACACCTCGCACTCGGCCAACCCGGCGCTGTATTCCAGCCTCAAGTACGACCCCATCAAGGACTTCACGCCCGTGGCCCGCGTGGGCGAGCTGCCCTTCGCGCTCGTGGTGAGCCCGGCCCTGCCGGTGAAATCCCTGCCCGAGTTCCTCGACTACGCCCGCGCCCATCCCGGCACGCTGAGCTACGCCACGCCCAACAGCACCTCGCTGGTGGCGATGGAAAGCATCAAGCACATCGCGAAGGTGGACCTGCTGAGCGTGCCGTACAAGTCCAGCCCGCAGGCGCTCACCGATCTGCTGGGCGGGCAGGTGCAGGCCTACGTGGTGGACCTGGGCTCGGGCAAGACCATGCTCACGGGCGACAAGGTGCGCACGCTGGGCATCACCACCGCCCAGCCCTCGCCGCTGCTGCCGGGCGTGCCGCCGATCGGGCAGACGGTGAAGGGGTTCGATCTGACCTCGTGGAACGGCGTCTTCGGCCCGGCCGGCATGCCGCCCGCCGTGGTGCAGCGCCTGAACACCGAACTGCAGGCCGTGCTGGCCGACAAGGACACGCAGGACAAGCTCGCGCAGATCGGCTTCCAGGTCTGGCCCAGCAAGACGCCGGAGGAGTTCGCGCAGTACGTGGCGCAGCAGCTGGCGCACTGGCGCAACTTGATCCAGCAAGCCGGTATTCAGCAAACAACCCCCTGAGCGGCTGCGCCGCTTCCCCCTTCTCTCGCCGCGCTGCGCGCGGCGGGAAGGGGGACGACGCCGGTGGCCTGGCGGAGCCAGTTCCACGGCGTCTGCTGGCCCGGGCCGCGCTGGTGCAAAAGCCATGGGCTTGGGCATAGATAGGCATGGGCGGCGCTGCCGGACGTGCCTGTTCAACGGAACATGACATGACAGACGACTCTTCTTCCCCTGCTTCATCCGCTTCACGCACCGGCCCGCTGGCAGGCGTGCGCGTGCTCGATCTCACCTCGGTGATCATGGGACCGTTCGCCACGCAGATCCTCGCGCAGCTGGGTGCGGAGGTGGTGAAGGTGGAGACGCCCGAGGGCGACAACATGCGGCACGTGGGGCCGATGCGGCATGCGGGCATGGGGCATATCTTTCTGCACGCGAACGCGGGCAAGCAGAGCATCGCGCTCGATCTGAAGCACCCGGAAGGGCGCGAGGCGGCGCTGCGGCTGGCCGAGGGCTGCGACGTGCTCATCAGCAACGTGCGGCCTCAGGCGCTGGCCCGGCTGGGGCTGGATTACGCGGCGGTGTGCGCGCGCAACCCGCGCATCGTCCACGTGAGCTGCTGCGGCTTCGACCAAGACGGGCCGGACGCCGCGCGCCCCGCCTACGACGACCTGATCCAGGGCGCCACCGGCATCCCGTGGCTCATGCAGCGCTACGGCGCGCCGGAGCCGTCGTATGCGCCCACCACGCTGTCGGACCGGGTGACCGGGCTGCACGCCGTCTATGCCGTGACGGCGGCGCTCTACGCCCGCGAGAAGACGGGCCGGGGCCAGGCCGTCGTCGTGCCGATGTTCGAGGCCATGGCGCAGTTCGTGCTGGGCGACCACATGGCGGGCCTGACCTTCGAGCCGCCGCTGGGCGAGCCCGGCTACGCGCGCCTGCTCACGGCCCACCGCAAGCCCTACGCCACGGCCGACGGCATGCTCTGCGTGCTGATCTACAACGACAAGCACTGGCGCAGCTTCTTCGCCGCGATCGGCGAGGACGGCAGCGGCGGCCTCGCGCACGACCCGCGCTTCGCCACGCACGGCGCGCGCGCCGCGCACATCGACGCCGTGTACGCCGAGGTGGCGCGCATCCTGCGCACGCGCACCACGGCCGCGTGGCAGGCGCTGCTGGACGCGGCCGACGTGCCCAACATGCCGATGAATTCTCCGGCCGACTTGCTGCAGAACCCGCAGCTGCGCGCCACCGGCTTCATGCACGACACCGAACACCCCACCGAGGGGCCGATGCACGCCATGGCCCACCCCACGCGCTGGTCCGCCACGCCCCCGGCGCGCGACCTGCCTCCCGCGCCGCGCCTGGGCGAACACACGCGCAGCCTGCTGGCCCGGGCCGGCTACACGCCCGCGCAGATCGATGCCCTGCTCGCGCAGCGCGCCTGCCGCGCCGCCGGAGACGGCGCATGACCGCCACCACCACTGCGCCCACGACCTTTTCCGCAACCCCTTCCCCGATGACCGACACGACCACCGCCATGACCCCTGCCGCCCCTTCCCGCTACCTGGTGCGCGCCGCCCAGGTGCCCGGCTACCAGCCCGCCAACCACCACCACACCGTGAACCAGCGCCTGATCGGCCCCGAGACCGTCGGCGCGCGGCAGATGGAAGTGCTGCTCGGCACGCTGCACAAGGGCGGCGGCGCGCTGCCGCATGCGCACCCGGGCATCGAGCAGGCCTGCTACCTGCTGGAAGGCACGGCCCGCGCCGAGGTGGAGGGCGAGGCTTTCGACATGGTGCCGGGCGACATGTGCTTCTTCCCGGCCGACCGCATGCACGTGTTCACCGTGACCAGCGACACGCCTGTGAAGCTGCTGGTGATCTACAGCCCGCCCTACGGCGAATCGCCCGACAAGGTGGTCCGCCCGGCCACGAAAGGCGCATGATGGACTTCGCCTTCTCGCCGGAACAGGAACAGATCCGCGATGCCATCGGGCGCGTCTGCGCGCCCTTCGATGCCGACTACTGGCTCGCGAAGGATCGGGATGGCGGCTTCCCGCACGACTTCCACCAGGCGCTGGCCGATGCCGGCTGGCTGGGCATCGCCATGCCCGAAGCCTACGGCGGCGCGGGGCTGGGCATCAGCGAGGCCGCGCTGATGATGCACACGATCTCGGCCACGGGCGCGGGCCTGTCGGGCGCTTCGGCCGTGCACATGAACATCTTCGGGCTGCACCCGGTGGTGGTGTTCGGCACCGACGAACAGAAGGCGCGCTGGCTGCCGCCGCTCATCCAGGGCCGCGACAAGGCCTGCTTCGGCGTGACCGAGCCGAACACGGGCCTGAACACGCTCAAGCTCAAGACCCGTGCCGTGCGGCAGGGCGACCACTACGTGGTGCACGGCCAGAAGGTGTGGATCAGCACCGCGCAGGTGGCCAGCAAGATCCTGCTGCTGGCGCGCACCACGCCGCTGGAAGAGTGCCGCGGCACCGAAGGCCTGAGCCTGTTCTACACCGACCTGGACCGCAGCACCGTGGAAGTGCGCGAGATCGAGAAGCTCGGCCGCAAGTGCGTGGACTCCAACCAGGTGTTCATCGACGGCCTGCGCATTCCCGTGGAAGACCGCGTGGGCGAGGAAGGCCAGGGCTTCCAGTACATCCTGCACGGCCTCAACCCCGAGCGCATCCTGATCGCGAGCGAGGCCGTGGGCCTGGGCCGCGCGGCGCTGGCACGCGCCGCCGGCTACGCGCAGGAACGCGAGGTATTCGGCCGCCCGATCGGGCAGAACCAGGGCATCCAGCATCCGCTGGCGCAATCGTGGATGGAGCTGGAGGCCGCGCACCTCATGGTGCAGAAGGCCGCCTGGCTCTACGACCGGCACCAGCCCTGCGGCGCCGAGGCCAACGCCGCCAAATACCTCGCCGCCGAGGCCTGCTACCACGCCTGCGAGCGCGCCATCCTCACCCACGGCGGCATGGGCTACGCCAAGGAATACCACGTGGAGCGCTATATGCGCGAATCGTGGATCCCGCGCCTCGCGCCCGTGAGCCCGCAGCTGATCCTGTGTTTCATCGCGGAAAAGGTGCTCGGTCTTCCGAAGTCGTATTGACATCCACGCGATGCCACAGGCCGGTGGGTTCCGCGTATCGGATCGCCGGGACCGCAGCGGCTGGCATGATTCCCCGCATGAAACTGCACCTGCTGCGCTACTTCGCCGTGCTGGCCGAGGAGCTGCATTTCGGCCGCGCGGCGGAGCGGCTCGCCATCACGCAACCGCCGCTCAGCTCGGGCATCAAGGCGCTGGAGGACGAACTGGGCGTGAAGCTGTTCGACCGCAGCAGCAAGCACGTGGCGCTCACGCCCGCGGGCCAGGCCTACCTGGCCGAGGTGCGCGTGGTCCTCGACCGCGTGGCACGCGCGGGCGATGCGGCGCGCGCCGTGGCCGCGGGACTGCGCGGGCGGCTGGACATCGGCTTCACCGGATCGATGGTCTACCGCGACATGCCCGCCATCGTGCGCGCCTTCGGCGAGCGCGCGCCGGGCATCGAGGTGCACCTGCGCGAGATGTCCTCGGGCGAGCAGATCGAGGCGCTGCTGCACCGGCAGCTGCATGCCGGCTTCATCAACGCCAGCGTGGTGCCCGTGCCGCTGCGCAGCCTGCCGCTGGCGCCGGACCATTTCGTGGCCTGCCTGCCGCACGACCATGCGCTGGCCGGCGCGGCGCAGGTGGACCTGCGCGCCCTGGCCCAGGAAACCTTCGTGATGTTCTCGCGCGACGTGGCGCCGGCCAACCACGACAACGTGGTCGCCCTCTTCCACCGCGCCGGCATCCATCCGCACACGCGCCACGCCACGCGCCAATGGCTGACCGTGGTCGCCCTGGTGGCCATGCGCATGGGCGTGGCGCTGGTGCCCGCCACGATGGCGCAGGCCGCGGTGCAGGGCGTGCGCTTCGTGCCGATCGCCCACCTGGAGCACCCCACGGTGGGCGTGCTCGCGTGGCACGAGGCGGCGCCGAACCCGGCGCTGCAGACGTTTCTGGAAGTGGCGGGCGCCGCGGTGCCGCGGTAGGGCGCCCCACGCCCCGGGGCTACCGCGGGCATGCCCGTCACGCGCGCCCGGGCTGGCCGTCCGTCAGCCGCCAGAGCCCCAGCGGATTGGCCTGCTGCAGCGCCTCGGGCAGCAGGGCGTCGGGCAGGTCCTGGTAGCACACGGGCCGCAGGAAGCGGTCGATGGCACTGGCGCCCACCGAGGTGAACATGGCGTTCGAGGTGGATGGGTACGGCCCGCCATGCACCATGGAATGGCAGACCTCCACGCCCGTCGGGAAGCCGTTGGCCAGCAGCCGGCCGGCCTTGCGCTCCAGCACCGGCAGCAGCCGGCGGGCGAGCGGGTGGTCGGCCGCCTCCAGGTGCAGGGTGGCGGTGAGCTGGCCTTCCAGTTGCTCGGCGACGGCGATCAGTTCGTCCATGTCCTTCGCACGCACCACCAGCGAGGCCGGGCCGAACACCTCGGACGACAGCGCATGCTGCTGCATGAAGTGGCGGGCATCGGTGGTGAACAGCGCGGCCTGCGCGGCGTTGTGCAGCTCCCCCGCGGCCTGGCCGTCGGCCACGCGCTCGACGCCCGGCGTGGCCGCCACGGCCTCCACGCCGCTGCAGTAGGCGCCGTGGATGCCGGCCGTCAGCATGGTCTGCGCATTCTTGCGGCCCAGGGCCTCGGCCGCGGATTGCACGAAGCGGTCCAGGTCCGGGCTGTCGATGCCCAGCACCAGGCCAGGGTTGGTGCAGAACTGCCCCGCCCCCATGGTGAGCGAATCGGCGAATCCCTGGCCGATGGCCTCGGCCCGCTGCGCCAGGGCGCCGGGCAGCAGGAAGACCGGGTTGATCGCGCTCATCTCGGCATAGACCGGAATCGGCTCGGGCCGGCGGTTGGCGATCGCCACCAGTGCCAGGCCGCCCTGGCGCGAGCCGGTGAAGCCCACGGCCTTGATCGCGGGATGGGCCACCAGCGCCTCGCCGATGCTGCGGCCGGCGCCGATCAGCAGCGAG
>JAESGL010000117.1_pt1 | contig 107337 bp, 95 predicted proteins | sample 9269711 | NCBI WGS metagenome assembly JAESGL01 (sample SAMN14515918, study PRJNA621676) | algae metagenome | isolation source: Kastovskya adunca ATA6-11-RM4 and co-occurring heterotrophs from soil and... | place: Chile: Atacama Desert | collected 2011-06-27 | reverse complement strand
CGACCATTGTTTCAGGTATTGGTTTTTCCACATTTTCTGACCTGATTTTTTCGGCGTTACACTAAACCTATTTTCCCTCCTCCACTTTTGCCCTTCTCTCTTTTGTAAAAAACCTACACCTGTGAGATCCCCCCTGCTCCCCTGCTCCTCATCCCCCCTGCACCCCTGCTCCGCCGCACCCCTGCACCCCTGCACCCCCACACCCCTGCACCCCCGCCTTTATTAACTCCTGCGATTACGGGCAGAAAGTAGCAACTTCACCTGATAGGGGTCAGCATCTTTGCGCCAGTAGACGCGATGACCCCGGAGTTCGGCGCAGTGTTCTCGCAGACACTTCTGCCAGCCAAGATGGGTGCCAATAGTATGAGTGTTGTCGAAAAGCCCCCAGTTTTCTTCTTGGTGTGTGAGTTTTGCAAACTTCTCATACAAGGGATAATCTGGCATCACAAAGGTTTCTTTGCGGTGCAGAATCGGCGGATTAGGGGAGATGTCGTAGTTGTGGTAAACCACCTGTAAGTCCCTCAAATCAACTTGCATACTAGTGTGCAAGGCAGGATGGGGGGAATCGTCAAAGTCGGGATAAAACAGGTAAGAGATTTTTGGCTGATTAAAGTGGAACTTAATCAACGTCGCACCATCCAATCGTCCGATGGTACGGCTGGCGCAACCTTCGTAGAGCCGCAGGAGGGGATTAAGGGCTTCAAGGGCAGAAACATGGACATAGAGGGCTTGCGGTAAAAGTTTGCCCACAGCACTGCTTTTGCAGCACTTGGCAATCAATCGCAAATCTCCCACACTAAACAGCATCAAATCGGCAGCAGCACAGGCTTGTTTGTAGCTACCAAAAAGGGCTTTGATGTCGTTTTGGACGATGCTTGCCAAATGGCTGAATTTGGGGCGACGGCTGAATTGGGTCAGGGCGAGGTAAACCAGGAGGTCTTGACGGCGCTTTTCAGAAATTGCCTCCCACTCTGTGGGGTTTGTGGCTTGCAAAATGACTTGAAAGGCGCGGCGGAGGCTGCCAAATTCTGCCAGAAGGTCGGAGGTGCTGGTGAGTTCCGTTGCTACGGGGAGGCGTCCGCGTTCGGTGACAAAGGCTATTAAGGGAGCAAGAAGTTCCTGGTAGTCTTCAAAACGCTTAATGCTGAGGCGGATTCTGGGGGTAGTGGTGCGAGAGCGGAAGCGGGAGGCGCGGAAGCTCTCCGATTGAGCGGCGTCGCGGAAGACAAAGTAAATCCCTAAGGCAACGGGAACCGCATCAACGCCGAGAACCTGGTCAATATAGACTTTGAGTTCTTCTTGTTCGTAGTATTTTTGGAAGGTATTGCGGCGGGTGACAATGCCGTCACCGTAGGCAATTTGTCCGCTGCGGCGATCGTCAATCAGCACTTGGGCGGAGACGATAAGGACTGTTTGAGTGAGTTCCCAGGCATTGAGCAGGGCTTGACGGCGTTCAACGGGGTCTTCGATAACGTTGATCACGTAACCGAGGTTGACGATATCGGCGGGTTGTTGTTCGACGTCGGGATGGTAGTAGGGGTCCCAGCCTGCTGAGGTGTAGCCTTGTTTGGCAAGACGTTGGATATCGCCACCGTGACCGCAGCCGTAATCGAAAAAGGTTGTGTTTTGAGTGAGGAGGGCGCTCAATTGTGCCAATCGTACCGGCTTGGAAAGGTCTGTGCGGACGATCGCGGCTCTGTGACGCTCGATTTCAGGGGCTTCTGGGAGTGGAGCAACCATAGCTGAATCAAGATCATTTCAGTTACTATACTCCGCCGAGAAGGATTTCTCCCTTCCCTACATAAATAATTAGGTTGTCAACACACACAGAGGTGGACAGTCGCACTTAGATATCGGCTAGAAGTTGGTACTACGAGGGGGGTAATGCCAAAGCGATCAGGTCTTCGATTTTTTTAATATTAGGATCACCCGCCAAGTAGCCGATACCACGATGGAGGTGGAGGCGAAATTGGTGGGCGAGGGTTTCTTTATCGAGGCTGAAGCCGTCTTTGTGGCAGCGTTGTTTAAGAGCGATGAGGAGAATGTCTGACATTTCTCCCCCAAAGGTGCGCCAGGTGAGTTCGACGTTGCTATCGGCGGGTATGGGTACGGGTGAGGGAGGGGTGGGTTCGGCGAGGGAACGACAAAACGCCCAGCGACAGAGGATGTTCCACTGCTCAATTTTGGTACTACGTTTGAGTTTAGAAAGCTGGTCTTTGGCGGTTTGGGAAAGTTTGATGCGGTCGATGGGGGATTCCATAGGGTTTGATTGATGTGAGTTTTTTGAAGCTTTCCAGGAAGTCTTTCTCACCCTTACCAGAAATAGCCCTGTTCTACCACTGTCTGACGCTTTGAGGGATCGTACTTGAGCAGATATTCTCGCGCGATCGCTTTACTCTCTCTCAACTGTTCTACCTCCAAGGCACCAATTTCAGTATCTGTTGATAGCAAGATCACTTGGTGACTCGCATCAGGGAAGTAACGTTCAACGAGGTTCTGACGGTGAGAGGAATCAAGGCGTCCGAGGGGTGTATCAATCGCTACAGGTAACTTCCGTCCGGAAATACGGGCAAGTCCCCAAAGGAACGCGATCGCTAGTAACTGTTTTTCCCCCGCTGAGAGGCGATGTTTCGGGACTGGTGCCGATTGTAAGTTGTACAGGGAGAGGCTGTAGGTTTGACTATCAATAGCGACTCGATGAACTAAATCTGATTTGTGCAGGAGAAAGCGGAAACATTCCGTAACTTCTAGTTCTAATTTGTTGAGTTTGTGAAGGGTCAATCGCTCCCGGAATAATTTCAAGGTGTCTTGAACTGACGCCGCACGATTGATGATGTGTTCGTCACTTTTTCGGTCAATTGTCTGCTTACCGTACTGTTCTAGCTCTTTTTTAATTTTGGCGATCGCGTTATCTAAATCCTCACAGTGCCTCCTAATCGCCTCATAAGCCGCTTGCGCTTGGGCGAGTTCGGTTTGGGCTTTACTTAGGGCAACTTTCAACAGTTCAAACGCTTCCGGTGAAGCTGCTGTTAATAGCTGTTTTTCGGTAGAGGCGGTCTCTTCTTCTATATTTTTGAGTTTGTCCAGTTGCTCGGTTGTCACTTTTATCTGATTGAGTAACTGTGACCCAAGCAAACTAGCTAACTGATGAAGAGTTTCTGTATCTGCCCCTAACCAAGATTCTTCAGTCGATGCGATTTCTTTTTCTAGCTGGCGATTTTCAATAGCTAAAAAAGACTTTATTTTATCAATTTGTGCTGGCTTTAACGATAGCTCTGTGATGTAATCTATCAATCGCCCGTCTCGGGCTTTCAAGACATCCCGTGCCATTTCTGCTTGTTGACGTTTTAGCTCTTTTTCGCCTTGGGTTTGGGCTTCGGTAAGCAGGGGTTGAATGAGTACCAGAGGCAATACATCAGCCGCCAACCCGCGCAGGCGATCGCGGTTAGCTTCACCCTCCTCAGCCAAAGCCTGCCGAGTCTGCTCTAATTGAGAACTTTCTGCCGCAATTTTTCCCCCTTCGGAGGTGTATTTATCCAAGGTTTTTTGCAGATTATCTTGGGCAGTTTTTAAATCAACTTGCCGAGAAGCTAGCTCTTTATTTGCAGCTTTTTTCTTATCCTTGTGTTCCTGCAGCTTGGCTTCGATTGCTTCTATAGTCGCAAGTTCGCTTTTGCTAGCTAGAAGTTTCCGCTTACGATTAACAATAATTTCTAAATCTGTTGAAAGTCGTTGAGCAAGTTCTAGCCCCAAAAGAGATTGAATCGCATCGACAACCGAGGCAGGTGGGGCATCGAGTTCTGCTAATTCTTTAACCTGTTCTCCATCAAAAAGGAACAGATTAGAAATTCCCAAAGGCAGCACATCTTCTATCCGTTCTTCCCAAGTTTTAGTTAGCGCATCATCAAGCCATGTATCAATTGAAACTTCTAAATGGTCTTTGCCATTTTGAGGATTTTTTGTCCAGGTTCGTTTGATGCGACATACTACCTGGACGTTGTTTAAAACATGCTCAAAGGCGAGTTCAACGGCGGTTTCTTCGGTGGGTTTGGCATAGCTGTTAACACACTGAGCCAGAAAGTCGCTATAGCTCAAATTACCACGAGTAGAACATTGGGCACGAGGGCCATAAAAAGCCAGACGAATGGCATCCATTAATGTAGTTTTGCCCCCACCATTCATCCCGCCCAGGAGGATAATTGGGCGAAGACTACCATTCTCTTCTGGGCTGAGATTGATTACTTGACGTCCCTGATAGGGGCCAAAATTTTGTAATACAAGTTCTAGGAAAATCACGGAGATATTAGAGTTAATTGATAATATATGGCAACCTGATCAGGGTACGATATGCCGTACCCCTAACTATATAGGTTGTGTGTGGTGTGGGCATTACCCACCTAAATTATCTCTTCTTCGGTGTCGGAAGCATCTTTGGCTTGATACTTCATCTCCGCCCAGGTTAACTGTTTAACCTTGTCAACATTGCCATCACCAGCGGCATTTTTCAAATCTCGCATCTGGTGAGCTGCGGCGATCGCTTCTTCTTTTGAGCGGGAACTCGTCTCAAAGCACTTCTCTAGGGCTTCATAAATCCCGATGCGGCGAGATTTGGTGTGATACTGACGTTCGGTATCGAGGAGCTTTGCCATCAACTCCAGATGCATAGCATCGTCTTGGCAGATCTCTTCTAACACGTTCCACTCATCAGCACCGAGGAGGGTATTATCAGCACCAGGGCGAATGTCAATGAATTGTTCTCCCGTCACTTCTTGATAGATCCGGGGCAAACTATCATCAAATTCATGTTTTTCTTCCAACCAAATTCTCCGAATTTCACTCAATTCTTCTGGAGTAATTAAGGTGATATCGCGCACCATTTCTGGGCCTATTTTACGAATTTTAGTTTGTGCGCTGAGAACTTTTCTAAGCCAGGTTTCTCGCCATTCTTTAATATAGGGGCCAGGAATCGGTTCAACGGAGATTTCACCATCTACGTTACGCTCAAAGAGTTGAACGTTGCCCCACAGGCGGCGGAAGTCTCTCCTGTCCCGATCGTTTTCAACATCTAATTCATTGCGAATATTAAGCAGAGGCTGCATCCATTCCTTTTCTTCATCATTCTGAATCATTGCCTCCATTGATTTATCTTTATTAACTATTGTGCAAACCCAGCACCCAAAACGAGAATCACCGCAGCTAGGGGTGGAAGTATCAACTACGAGGGGACACTCGCTGTCTGCTGTTGCCCCTCGATACATAGCGAACAGCTCTTTATTACTTTGTCCCCAAGGGTTTTGCCACTGATTTAAATAAATCCAAACTTCATCTGTGCACCAGTCTTCAATAGGAAGGTAGATTAGAGAATTAGGTCGGCTAGGGTTAGTGTTCAAACGATCCCTCACTCGCCACTCTCTGTGTTTAGCCATATTTGCTGCCCGTTTAGCACTTTCAGCCTTGCGAGTACCTAGAATTAGAATTACTTCACCGCTAGTTCTAATCACTTCGCGAATAAAAGAGTCAGCAGGTTTAATTTTTAGACGTTCAGTACACCACCTAAAGCGATTTCTGGGGGTTGGGTAGCCTTTGCCAATTAAACACACCCAAAACGTATCTTTAATCGCGGGATAAGTTAAATAAGGTTTTATTGGCATTTCTTGCTCTTGGGCAGCAGCCTTCATTTGTTCTAGAGACTTGCGTACCCAGGCAGAGACGACAGGATTTTCGACAAGCGTATCATTTGTAATAACGTGGATCGTCTTGGTTCGTTTTTCTGGTGGAAGCGCCGCGATCGCATTCCATACTAGTTGCAATATTGCTGTGCTGTCTTTTCCTCCACTCCAGCCAACAACGAATGGTATCTCGTCTTGAGAATATAATTCTTGAATTTCTTCAGTTAAAACTTGTATATTTTCTACTAATTCAGCCACAGTACGCGGCGGGAACAGGGATATCTGGTTTTCTATCATGCTTGAAAATTTATATACTTTTCTAAGTTAGTAATAATAGTTGCCTAATCTTTGCAACTATTATACGCCCATTCTATAGTATCTTTAGGGAATAAATATATTTTTGCGATGCCACTGGAGTGATTCAATTCTAGGATGGTATTTTATTTCGTTTGGTAAGCTAATGATTTTTTTTTCAAAACTCTTCATCGGCTTAGCATGTGGTGATTCTTCCGTTAGTTGGCTCGAAATTATAATTTCGTAGCGATCATCTATACAAAACCATCCTCTATCAAATGCCCAATGATGATTTTTACAGAAGGATATTCCATTATCAATTCTACTGTCATAAAACCTTGAAAATGGTTTTATGTGTGCGCCATCTATTATACTTTGAGTAAGTGACATCATTACTTTCAAATTGCAAAAGGCACATTTGTAATCATAAAGATGCACAACTGCTTTACGGAAAAAAGAATTTCTAATAACTGATTTTTTTAAATAAAACTTTGGATCTTCGTTTAGAGTAGGTTGGTCATTAGTAACTTCTTCTTTAACTCCTACAGGATTATTTTGAGAAATCTGATTAACTTCTAAAATATCTTCTATATTTTTATTGCCAGATGCAAACCAAGCTGCTATCAGAGCATCAGTTAGCTCTTGTCTATAAATTTGATCTTGTAACAAGTGGAATAGTTCACCATCTAAATATGCGTAGTCAACGTCATTTCTTAATTTAGGAATTGACTGAGGACGCCCTCCATCATATTTAGAGCTGTACTGGAGATGCCAAAATTTACCATCCTCATTTTTGAGATGGAAAAATGGAAGGGCTAAATCACTACCTTTGAAAGTCTCAGAACCGAGTACATCCCAATACCTTTTAAAGGTATTTATCAACTCATCGGAAATAGGAATATGATTAGTTTGAATTAAACCTTGTGCAATTAGCTCAATTACAGATAAAAGTAATATAGGTTTATTAAGCGCTTCACCTCGTTTTTTGTTTCTGTTTACCTTGAGCTGAGAAAAAAGTTTACAGTATTCAGCTAGGTTTTGCCTGGATTTTTGCTGTTGTCTTTTCATCTCAATTTAGCGAAAATAGAAATTGTTTATAAATTTAGTAGTTGCCTATAATGTTTAGTAACTACTAGTGAAGAAACCGACTTAAATCAAAATCCTTTTCTTCAAAATTTCCCTTGAGTTTTTCAGAACTAAGAAACAACACAATTTGCTCAGAATAATCTACTGAACCACGTAATTCCTTCCGTAATATTTCAAGTCCAGCGTTTGCGTACTCTTCAAAAAGAAGAGTTTTTTTATCTTCGCGTTCATCATCATAAGATGAGAGAACATACTTATCTTTAGTTTCAGCAAGTGCTAAAAGTTTAATAATTAAATCATACCCTTTGGCGACAAAAGTCTCTTTATGAATTGGAGCTGGATCTCTTTTAGATACCTCCCCCAAAGGCAGCCGCTTCTTATGCTTTGCTCCTAATACCGCCGCAAACACCATCACATCAGCATAAGTTTGGAAAGCTCCCGTTGTGCCTTCTGATGCTGTTAATGCTTTGACTAAATCAGCCTTGTCTTTGGCAACCCTAATTCTTTTGGTATCGAACATTGTATGAATAATATTTAGTATCTAAGAGTTGAACTAAACGTTTAAAGCCACAAGCGATCGCCTTTAACTAAAACCTGATTACTTATAAACGACGCAGCCATACATAAAAACCTGCTCCCGCCCTTGGGCTGGTTTCTCCAACGCGTCAGCCTGCCACGCTGAAACTGGCACAATGCCCGGTTGCGTCAACTGCCATCGTCCCAGCAACGGTCGAATTGTTGTGGGATTACGCATATGTAGGGGCGCGCCCATGGAATTGAGTAGTTCTAACACTCTTTGATACTGCGCCAGTGCTTCACCATCAAAATCCAGTGCCAGGAAACTCCCCGCAGGTGCCCAATCATAGAGTTGATCGAGCATCTGGGCTAAAGTATCATCTGGGATAAAGGCTGAGACACCAACAAAGACCATCCCTAAGCGTTGGATCGTTCCCAACACTCGATCGATAACCGAGCGATCGAGGGTATCGAGGTTTGTTGCATCGCAAAATATGTAGTCGGCATGAGGATTATCCCTGAGGATTTTTTGTCCCAGTTCGATGTTCGCCGCATCGATATCCGTGTAGAGTACCTTAGCTTGCGGCACCGCTTCATGTACATTGCCACAAGTGGGCAATCCAGAACCAAAAACAACAAACTGCTCGATTCCCTGGGATTCGATGTAGCGAGTGACGCGACTAATATAGTCTCGTAAAGTACGAAAAACCATTGGAAAGTTGGGGTATAGCGATTCAAAAACTTTGGCGGCTTCTACATCAACTGGGTAGTGATGAAAACCACCAAGCCAATAATCAAGAATGCGGGCAGTGTTGGGAACAGGCGAAACAACCATAAAACTCCTTTTCTGCAATTAGTTTGAGCAATCGGCGATTATTCCGTCATCATCCTCAGTTTCACTCTTTTTGAGGGCTGCTTCTACAAACGCGATCGCCTCCATAACCTCAACACCTTCAAAATAACCACTACCAAACCCTCTCTTATCCCTTTGTATCAACCTCCCTTGCCCTCTGGGTTAAAAAATTATCCCTCAACCTTGGCTAAACATCTTCAACAGCCAAAGATTGATCTTCGTATCATCCTCCGTCTGGCTACGGCTCAGGGCTGATTCTACCGTCGCTATTTCCAAACCGGGTAAAACCCTCGACTGCTGAATCCGTCCGCTTTGCCCATCAGCAATTTTAAACGCAATCACTTCTCCAGAATTGAGGTCGTCCACCCAGTACTCCTGCACCCCTGATTGTTCGTACAGCAACCGCTTGCGCCCCAAATCATCCCCCACAGACTCCGCCCCAACTTCCACAATCAGCGTGGGTGGATCGGATAAGTCTAGCGCGATCGCTTCATCAATTAGCGGCGGTACTCTTAACCCAGAACCGATGTAGAACGCCAAGTCCGGTTGAAATTCCCCTACACCGAATTGCCGAAAGCTAGTATTAGCAAACTCAATAATGGGAATCTTCCTAACAGTTGCAAAAAAACTGACGGTCTTAGAAATAATTGAATTGTGACGACCATGACGAGAACCAAGGGGCGACATCTCAATTCTTACGAGTCCTTGATGATAGTAAAATCTGCCGTCGGCGTAGGCAGGATTTTCTACCAGTGCAATAAACTCTTCCCAGCTAGCCTCTGCCCACCAGGTATCTATGGCAAAATTTTCTATAAAAGATGAATCAAAAACCGTCATCCACCTCGATAATTTCTGTATATTCAAAGTCATTCGGGCTAGGCTTCACTAAGGAATAGCGATTCCCAGCTATCTCAATGGCATCTTCTTCACAATTTGGCTTCGGAGAGTTGTAAACCAACACATACTCTCTGCCAATATGATTGTCCATCTCCCTGGCAACTTCTCCTAGCCACTGGGTTTTCGTTACCAAAACCACTAATTGATTCGCTAACTGCGGCAGCGTCTTAGCAATTTGTCGGCGGTACACTTCATCTAAACTGCCGAAAGGTGAATCCATTACCACCGGGAAAGTGCTGCTATCGGGGCCGAGTAAAGTATTTTCTTGACTCCACTCCCGCACTCGGTCAATAATGCCGCCAATAAATGAGAGGCTTAGAATCTGATTTTCCCCTGTGGAAGCAGCAACCGTTGCCTCTTTTCCTGCCGTAGTTTCAATTAAAGATAGTTCGTATTTATCGCTCAGTTTGGGGAGATAAGGAGTAAAGGAAATTTCAGCAAATAGTTCCTGTACCCGTTTTTCTAGAGAGGAGCGAAACTGGGTATCGAGGCGGTTTCTTACTTTTTGTAATCGCGCGATCGCCTCCTCAGTGGCGCTAATCCTCCGTTGCGCTAACACTTGCTTTTCCTCATTCATTTTATGTTTAGCAACTTGCTTAACTTTTGCCTCAATATCTCCTTGCAAGCGCTCAATACTTTGCTGATTTGCTCCTTTTTCTAAAATCAAATCCTTGATTTTTAACTCCGTCTCATCCAGTCGCTTTTGTAATTGCTGAATATCTTCACTGGGAAAGCTTCGCAGCCTTTTTTTAATATCATCTAACTGCGTTTCAATCCGCGAAAGTTCAGCTCTCCCCTGAGCAAGAATTGCTTGTTGCCGATCAACTTCCTCCCAAAACTCCGGCACTTGCTTGTCAATTTCATCCACCTGGGCACTCATCCGAATTGCCGTTTCTTCCACATCCGCAATTCCTGCCTTATCCATCCAGGAAGACACCTGCTGATGAGCATGAGTTCCCTCAACTAACTTCTCTCCACAGATGCAGCATCCTTGATTGAGCAAATCACCGACAAATTGCCGTTTGATGCCTACGGGTAGCTCTCCTCTAGAGCGCATGTCATCGACAATTTCTCGAAATTCCACCGTCACATCAGAGAGCAAGACAGTATAGCCACGGGTAGAAATTGCCCGTTTCAGCGCCTCTTTCGATTGTTTGAGCTGTTCTCGAATCAGCGCTTCTTGAGTTTCCAACTCATCCCGCAGTCGCTGCAATTCCTCAGCCCCACTAAATTCTAGTAAGCGACTACCGAGGGTTTTCTTTAACTCCTCTTGGTGAGATACTTCTCGATCGATTTCTTTTTGACGATTTTTAAGGTAATAAATTTCCTGCTCTAGAGTTTGCTGCTCTTTTAAAAGCTTTTTAGTTTCCGAATCTCCAATAAAGGCTAATTCTGATTCTAAGATTTTCTTCGCATCTTTTAAATGAGTAATAGCCCGGTCTAAAACCTTAACGCCTAGTAAAGTTTTTGTAGCTTCAGCAATTTCTAACTTTTTATCAGAACGAACAAGTTGCTCAATGCGTTCGCCATCAAAGAAAAAGTATTGATGTAACGAAATCGGTAAAATTTGTCCGATGATATCATCAGGATGTTGCTGGGGCAGTGACCAGCGTCCATCATCTCCAGCGATTTGCAGGAGCAACTCACTTTTCGAGTGTTCCACTCCCGATTCGGTTTTATAGCCCCGACAGCGACGCTTCACCTGATAAAGTTTGTTGTAATGCTCAAAGCCGATTTCTACCCAACAGTCCACGGCTACTCCGGGGGAAGATTCAGCGATCGCCCGTTTATTTACTAACTGATCTTCTGAAGCAAAAGCGGGACTAAATTTTTCATATAACACCCAAGTAAAAGCATTTAATAGAGTGGTTTTACCCGCGCCATTATTACCATGAATAATAGTGGCATTGCGCTTTCCTATTGAAAATAAAATTTCGGGAGTTTTGCCATAAAACTGACGAAAGTTGCAAAGCCGGAGCGAGCGCAGCTTCATTGCACTTCTTCCTTAATAATTTTCACAATATCATCCTTAATGTTGCTTGGTCTTGTCATATATAGCTTGTCTTTTTCCGCCTGCAAGACTCGTTCAATAATTTGGCGGACTTCTGGTGGAGCGCTGGTAATTGGCTCCTGGACATCCTGAATACCCGGTTCTTCTGTCATAGCTAGAGATGCAAGTTGTGGCGTTTGAGCAATGCTGGCTAAATTTTATCGAGGTTCCCTTAGTCAGCTATCTGTAGGTTTTGGGGAGTAAAGAGGGAATGCCCTTTTTAAGATACGTTTATTCTAATTAGGCGATCGCTTTGAGGATGGAATAATGGCGGCAGTCTCAGGATTGCTTAGTCCCAGGTTTGACGCGGTTTTATCGGGGCGCTTTTAGGGGAGGTATAGCGGCGTACTCGCCCAAGTATTATCCCAGCTTCAGCCTACAAATCTAGCAATCCATAGCGCTGCTGCAATTCCAGTAACGCGATTCTGGCTTCTCCCGCATTGTCGGCTAAGTCGGCAAACTCTAAAAATCGCCTCAACTCTTTTCGCAATAGATTGCGTTCCACTTCCAGGGTTTCTCTCCCTAAATCTGGCGGTAAAACAATCATGTCAAATAGGGTTGCTCGTTCTTTACCGGGGTGGGGGCGCAAAATTCGTCCTCGTCGCTGAATAAACTGACGGGGATTGCCGCTACTGGCGAGAATTACGGCTGTTTGCACGGCGGGGATGTCAACACCTTCATCCAGACAGCGAATCGCGACTAAACCTTGCAGTTCCCCCGTTTCAAATTGTCGCCGCAAGTCTTCCCGTTCTGTTAAGGGTGTCTCGGCGGTGTAGGTGTTGACGCGATAACCCAGTTCGGCACCGAGTAAGCGAGTAACGGCGGCAATTTGATGGCGGCTTTCTTTACTTAGTGCTGTTTCTACAGAACCATCGCCGCAATAAAACAGGGTGTGGCTCGTCTCTAAACGCTTTGCCATCAACCGCTGCAAGGCTGGGAGTTTGTTGCTGGCTGCACCAATTAACCGGGCGCGTTGCATAAGTAAAGAGGTTAGAGTGTCATTGCTTTCAAAGTCTTCCTGATCCATTAACGCCCAGCCAATGCGTTTGGTTAATTTGGCGTAGGACTTTGCCTCTGTTTCGGTAAGTTCTACCAGAACGGGATAGTACAGGTAGCGAACAAGCGCCCCTTGACGAATCGCATCGGCGAGGGTGAGTTCTGGGGGTAAGACTGAACCAAAGTAGTCAAATAAGGCTTCCGTACCCTGTTCGTCAAAGTAGCGTTCTGGTGTGGCGGAGAGGGCGAGGCGCAAGCCGATGTTGCGCGGTAGGCTTTGTTCTAAGCGGGTGGAGCCTAAGTTGTGGGCTTCGTCACCAATAATTAGGGTTCGTTCCGGGAAATATTTGAGTTGCGATCGCAAACTCTCTGACATTAGTGTCGCATTCGTCGCGATGACGGTAAGAAAGGGCTGACTGCCAGAACGGACGTTATAAAGCTGCGTGGATAACTGACTTTGCCAGTTGCGGACATTCTCAAAGGCTAAGACAGGTTCGAGGTTAAATCGTTGGCATTCTCGCGCCCATTGAGTAACGAGATGGCGATAGGGGCAGATAACCAGTAAGACTTGCAGGTGAATTTTTTGATACAGCTCCGTGGCGATCGCTAATGCTGTAATCGTCTTCCCACTCCCGGTTGCCATCTTCAGCGTTCCCCGCCCCTGATTAGCAAACCAGTTCGCCACGGCTTCTTGTTGGTACTGCCGCAACTGCACCTCTGGCGGTACCCTAGGACATCCAGCTACCGGGGGTTCTGGTGGGGTGAGATGGTAGCTTCCTTTCGATGCGGCTACCGCCAGCAGTTTGTTGATCGGGTGATAGTCATCCCGTAAAGGCGATCGCTTTACATCGACACGTTGTTTTTCGACTTTGTAAGCATTCTTTGAACCCGTCACAGCACCCACCACCTCTGCCATTCAAGTTGTATCGAGTATAGTGGCAGTTTTAGGGTAGGTCGCCTTTAGAGTAGCTCTTATTAAGTTACCTTCATACCCGCTCTATTTAATTTATGAAAACTTTTTAAACGAACCACGCAGGCGAGATCCCCAACTCAGCACGTTGCTATCAGGATCAGTGTGGGAGCGATCGCCAAAAAATAAGCACTCCCTCTCCTTAGAAGCGAGTGCTCTCTACAAAATGTTGGTCTAGAAACGCGCTTTGGCACGTCTCTACATTAATAAGCGTCCTGTAACTCGTAAAAGTCAGGCGAGATGTAATCCTTCCGCAACGGCCAACCCACCCAATCTTCCGGCATCAACAGCCGCTTCAAATTCGGGTGTCCTTCATACACAATGCCATACATGTCGTAGGTTTCCCGCTCTTGCCAGTCGGCAGCTTTCCAAATCCAGTACACCGAAGGCACTTTGGGATCTTCTCGCGGCAAGAATACTTTCACCCGGACTTCTTCCGGTCGGTCAGCGTCGTCACTCAGTTTAATTAAGTGGTAGAAGCTGACTAGTTCTTGACCAGCACCCACATCATAGCCACCTTGACATTGCAGGTAGTTGAACCCGTAGGCATAAAGTGCAGTAGCGATCGGAATTAATACTTGCGGGTCAACCTTAATAATTTCTACGCCCAGGTGGTCAGCCTCTAAGGACTCTGGCTCAAAGCCATTTTCTTTTAACCACCCAGCGACTTTACCCACTTCTACAATTTGGGAAGCTTCCGAGTTTTCTTCTTCTTTTTCTTCTTCTTTTTCTTCTTCTACTTCTGGCGCTTGGGATTCTTCTTCAGCCACGACGCACCTCCTCCGTTTCTGAGGACTTCAATGCTGGGGGAACGGGCATACCAAAGGCTTCCATTAGTTCCTTCGGCGGCTGCTCGCGAGTCCCTGATTGCAGGTATTTTCCGGTCAAGATTTCCGGTACCGCATTCATCTTGTGAGGGCTGCTGTAGTAGCGGTGAGTTTGGGTAAAATTTGACCGCTCTTGGATAGACTCGTTACCCATTCTCTTGCGAAGCTTAATAATTGCATCAATAATCGCTTCTGGGCGAGGAGGGCAGCCAGGGATGTAGACATCTACAGGAATCAACTTATCTACTCCCCTAACAGAAGTCGTGGAATCGACGCTGAACATACCACCAGTGATGGTACAAGCCCCCATTGCTATGACGTACTTCGGTTCGGGCATTTGCTCATAAAGACGCACCAGTGCAGGTGCCATCTTCATCGTAATTGTTCCGGCAGTGATGATTAGGTCAGCTTGCCGAGGACTAGAACGAGGGACTAAACCAAAGCGGTCAAAGTCAAACCGCGAACCAATCAAGGCAGCAAATTCAATAAAGCAACAGGCTGTGCCGTACAAAAGAGGCCAAAGGCTAGACAGCCGTGCCCAGTTATAAAGGTCATCTACTGTTGTCAAAATCACGTTTTCTGACAACTCTTGAGTAACCGAAGACCGCTCCATTGGGTTGAGAATTCGTTCTTTTAGTTCTTGCTCTGTAGCAATATTTTCATTTGCCATATTAGGTTTCATGACCATTCAAGAGCTCCTTTGCGCCAAGCGTAAACAAGAGCAATCACAAGAATTGCAATAAAAATGAGGGCTTCTACAAATGCGAGTAGTCCTAGGCGATTGAAAGCAACTGCCCAAGGATAGAGGAAAACCGTTTCAACATCGAAAACCACAAAGACTAAGGCAAACATGTAGTAACGGATGTTGAACTGAATCCATGCGCCTCCGATGGGTTCCATACCTGATTCGTAAGTCGTACGCCGCTCTGGACTGCCTGTACTAGGTCGCAGAAGCTTGGATGCAGTCAGCGCCAACAGAGGGACTAAACTGCAAGCCAGTAAGAAGCCTAATAGATACTCGTAGCCGCTGAGGACAAACACAATTGGTAACTACCGCTATAAACTTGTGTATCACTTCTTAACATTATAAGGGCTAAGGGCTTTACACTGATTGCAGTTCCTCTATCTCAGGTATGACCCCCATCAAGTGGGAGCGATCGCCTTTAAAGGGGTGCTTTCTGGCGGGGCTAGCTAGATTTCCAGTAGTCCGAATCTGACTCAGGGAGGAAAGCTGTTCATTTATGCGATAATTTTTAACAGTTATTTTAAGATTTGCTGATTAATGCTTTTTTGTAGGAAGCGATGAGCGACCCAGCCAACGAACAAACCCTTGCGGAACAAGCGCCCGCTTGCTACGAATGCCGCGTTTGTGGCTATGTCTACGAGCCAAGTCGGGGGGATAGCAACAGTGGTGTTCCCTCAGGGACGCGATTTGAAGAGCTGCCAACTGACTGGCGTTGTCCAGTTTGTGGTGTTAGAACATCCCAGTTTGAAAATGTTGGTTCCAAAGGCACCCCATCAGGTTTTCAGTCAAACTTATCCTATGGCTTAGGGGTGAATCGGTTGACGCCAGGACAGAAAAATCTCTTGATTTTTGGTGCCTTAGCGATCGCCGTTTTATTTTTCTTAAGTCTTTACAGTCTGCACTAATTGCTGCGTACTTGGATTAGTGGAGTTCTTGTTGGTGTCCGGCGAGAGTGGCGGCGTCAGCAGGGCGTTATCTAAGCGGCTTAATCAGTACCCGACAATCGGGGAATTTACTGAATATAGGTTGAGTCGCTTTCACCAGTTCTGGACATTATGAGTATGAGAGTGAAAACGCTGAAACAAATCGTAACATTGTTGGCGATCGCCTTCTTTTGTGTCAGCTGCAGTCAGGTTTCTTCCTTGGAATCTAACCCCTGGCAGGTCGTTAAGGTGCCGACAGAATCCACCCTACAAGATATTGGTTTTACAGACGATCCCAACCATGGCTGGATCGTTGGTAGCGATTCTACCCTGCTAGAAACCACCGATGGCGGCAATACTTGGCAACCTAGAGAACTGGATTTAGGGAAGCAAGCCTATCGCTTTACTAGTGTCAGCTTTGCTGGCGCTGAAGGATGGATTGGGGGAGAACCTGGTATTTTGCTCCACACCACAGATGGCGGAGAGTCTTGGTCTCGCATTCCCCTGAGCGAGAAGTTACCCGGTTCGCCCAACACAATCGTCGCACTGGGGTCTCAACAAGCAGAGATGACGACCACGGTGGGGGCAATTTATCGGACGCAAGACGATGGCAAGACTTGGAAAGCTATGGTGGAAGAGGCTGTAGGCGTCGTTCGTAATATTTCCCGCTCTGAGGATGGTAAATACGTTGCCGTTTCCGCCCGAGGTAACTTCTACTCCACCTGGGAACCAGGACAAACCTCTTGGGTGCAACATAATCGCAACAGTTCTCAACGCCTCCAGAACATGGGATTTGGGAAAGACGGACGGATTTGGGTGTTAGCGCGAGGAGGAAAAATCCAATTTAGCGATGCTAACGACACTGATGTCTGGGAAGACCCTCAATATCCAGAGTTGTCTACAAGTTGGGGATTTCTGGATATTGCCTATCGAACACCCCAGGAAATTTGGCTGGCAGGTGGCAGTGCTAATCTTTTGGTTAGTCAGGATGGTGGAGAAACTTGGAGGAAAGACCGGGAGGTTGAAAACATTCCTTCAAACTTCTACAAAATTATCTTTGTCAAACCAGAACAGGGATTTATTATTGGTCAGAAGGGGATTTTGCTAAAGTACGAGCAGCCCAAAGAAACTGCTTAATACTATTGAAAATTGCTTGTATCAACACAAGCAGGTTTCGTATGATAGGTATTAGGTTTTCAACTATTGTCAAGAGGAGAAACCAACAATGTCAGGTACAACTGGAGAGCGTCCGTTTGGGGACATTATTACTAGCATTCGTTACTGGGTAATTCATAGCATTACTATCCCAGCGTTATTTATCGCCGGTTGGCTGTTTGTTCAGACAGGTCTTGCCTATGATGCGTTTGGAACCCCCCGTCCTGATGAGTATTTTACCCAACAACGGCAGGAAGTTCCCCTCGTGACAGACCGCTACGCAGGTAAGCAACAAATCGAGCAATTTACCAAGTAAGTGTTGTAAAACAGGTTAAAAATCATGACAAGTAATACCCCCAATCAACCAATTTCTTACCCAATTTTTACGGTAAGATGGTTGGCTGTTCATACGCTCGCTGTCCCATCAGTTTTTTTCTTGGGTGCGATCGCGGCAATGCAATTTATTCAACGATAGGACAAGATTATGCCAGAGCGTATTCCTAATCCCAATAAGCAGCCGGTTGAATTAAACCGGACTTCTCTTTACTTAGGTCTGCTACTTGTTTTTGTACTCGGCATTCTATTTTCCAGTTATTTCTTTAACTAACTGGCTCGAAAGACATCACATCATTGGATTGAATTAGGAGGTATAAGCTGTGTCTGGAAGTGGAAAAATTCCTTTGTGGATTGTTGCGACCATCGCGGGTACGGGTCTACTCGTTGTTTTGGGTATCTTCTTCTATGGTGCCTACGCTGGTCTAGGTTCCTCAATCTAAGCTCTGCACCTGCTGAAGCATTCAAACATGATTAGCGCTTGATTTGATAAGTTTGGCGCTGACAAAAGCAAGACCGCCTAAGACATTAACTCAGGCGGTCTTTTCGTTAGCATTTGTTAACGTTACATTTCAGTGGAGTCTTCGGACTCAATATAGAGGAACAAAAACGCCATGGCGATCGCGGGAAAGACCAAACCCGTTAAAGGGACGAGAATTGAAGGAAGAAATGAAGCTGGCATATCAAGATTCCTATTTAAACCACACAACAGATTTTACCTGACTTAGCTGCTCTGCCTGGGAATTGTTGCAAACTGTGAATCCCTAAATAACTAACGGCGGCGTCCTCATCTCACCCGACTAGACCAATAGATACGCCGCACTCCTTGCTCAACTGTCCAAATCATCTAAAAAGTTGGGTGACTCCGGCGGCAAAACCACACAATCTACAGCGACCTTACGACTCTCCTGTTGGGTGTCAGGAGCAACCGCGATCGCTTCTAGGCGAATTTCTACACTGCCAAACGGCACAATCATCTGCGTCAGCATCTCCCACTCCCCAGAAACATTTGACGTAAAATCGACCAACCAGCGGGGGCCATCCAACAATGCCCGACTCTGTCGGTCTTGCATCCACAGCTTGACATAAATAGAACCCGCCTCTGGTGGTAACTTCACCCGCACGATCAAGGTGTCGCCCGCCGTCAGTTCCCGCGTCGGGACAAAGAGGATTGGTTCTGGAATTGGCTCCTCTGACTCCAGAGGCGCGATCGCCAATGCTTCAGGTTGAGACGTAGTGAATGCCCTTGACTGAGAGATCTTTGTGACCTGGCGCTTGCTCGAAATAGCTTCAGGGACGCTTGCATCATCGTCTTCCACAACAATCTCTCGATTGACCCAGTTGTCCTCAACCTGTCTAACGGGAGCCAGGGAAATAGTATTATCCTCTGTCAGGGAATGACTTTCTTGAATTAACGTCCGCTCGTTATCAGCACCGTCAAACAAGTCACCGCTAAACTCTGCCGTTGCTTCCTCAATCGCAGGGGCGGTAGATGGCTCCCCTTTGCTATCCCACACTTCTTCTAACTCTACTGCCGACTGAGCTGCCACTGAGTCTTCAGAAACGGCGTTAGTATCTGAAAAAGACCGATCTTCAACCATCCCGCTCTCTACAACTGCCTCCGCCTCTGAAAAGTCCATCTCTTCCCATGAATCTTCAATCACCTCCTCCGTCTCTGAGAAGTCTGTCTCTGCAAATGTCTCTTCAATCACCTCCTCCGTCTCATCAGGAGTGTCCCAAGCCGTTAAATCAGTCCTGAGCCATTCCGACAACTCAGCATCTGTTGCCAAGGAATTCAACCGTGTCCAGAAACGATCTTGAATATTGAGGGCTTGAAAGGCATCATCTATTGGAGATGTCTCACTATTTGTTGGCGGTGTAAGTGAACTTTCTCCTGATTCGAGGGCGGGTTCAAGGGTTTCAGGCAAAGCCTCCGCCGTCGCGACAGTTGGCTGATCAATCTGGAGGTGAGCATCATCGGCATCAGGTGCCCCTTGAGTGACCTCTGGCTGCAATTGTGTCTGTGATGTTGCCGAGTGAGACTGTTCGCTGGGCACAGTATCGTCGGGTGTTGTCTCCGGAACCTTCTGATCTCCTTTCAAAGAACGGAGTGGCTTAGGAGTGTCTGCTACTGAGTCATCAGCCGCAACAACGGACTTAAATGTTGGCAGTTCGGGCAATTTGAGAGATATTGCCCTTGTCTGACTTAGAGCAGATTGATTAATTTGCGGCGGTAAAAGTTGACCGCGTGCGGGTTGTAGGGGCAGAGGTGGGCGCTTTTCCACTGCCTCAATTGCCTCAAGAAATGCCCCACTTAGCAGGGATGCCCGTTGTGATTCTGGCTCCTCTGCGGCGATGTTTTGAGGGGAATCAGTGGTTGGTTCTAGTGACCCTGACGTCGCTTCTGCCTCACTGCTGCCACGGGAAATGATACCGAGCAGCTGGCTTAAGTCAGCAGTAATGCTAAAGGGTTGAGTGGCTAAGGCAGTTTTGGTGCTGCTGTACAGCGCGATCGTGCCTAGAATCAGACGAGTTTCGCAGTTTGGAGGAATTTCTAGGTCATAGCTAAAGGTAAAAGGCAGTACCTGTTCTGGTAAGGGCTGTTGGACATCGAGTAAAACCCTGGAGGTCTGCGGATCGCGCAGCTCATAGCGTAGACTGCCTTGGAAAGTCGGGTCAGCACTATCGGCACTGATTGAGCCGTCAAGCTGATTGACATCCAATATGTCGATCTGCCCCGTAATCGTCAGAGGCTCTCCTGGAAGACTGATAAAGGCTTCTTCGTCGAGGGTCAGCATTAACCCGTGAGGCTCTGTCTCCAGCTCCAGCAAGGCTGGGGAGTGTGGGGGAGCCGTTGTGTCTTCAATTCCTACTTCTAGCTCCTGCAAGACAGGCTCAACGACCTGCTGCAAGACTTGCTCCAACATTTGCAGAGAGTGTTCTAGCAAGGGATTAACGGCGGTTGTCTCTGCTAAGTTGCCGATGGAGGGCGGCGCTGGCGGCTCTTCCCACTCAGTTACCTGAACATCTACGACCTCAGCCGTGACTGGTTCTGTTGCTGTCTCGCTGTTTTCCTCGGCGGGTGCAAAGTCAGCATGAAGAGAGGGTTCCAGCGTTTCCTCTGGCTGCGGCTCGTCGTGAGGGCTGGGGTGCTGGAGGTCAGGGGATGAGGGTGCAAAGTCAGTATGAAGAGAGGCTTTTAGCGCTTCCTCGTGAGGACTGAGGTGCTGGAGGTCAGGAGATGAGGGTGCAAAGTCAGTATGAAGAGAGGCTTTTAGCGCTTCTTCTGGTTGCGGCTCATCGCTGTGAAGGCTGGGGTGCTGGAGGTCAGGAGATGAGGGTGCAAAAGTTTCACTGTCTGATGGTTCTACCAAAGACGCAGAAACGGCAGGTTCGTTGTCTGCCGCTGATGCTTCTATGGGATGAGAGTCGATGCTGGGAATTGGAGGGGCTGTGGCAACGAAATCTGATGGCTCAGGAATAGCTGTCGTGTCGGATACGGGTAATGTCTGTTCTGCTGCTGGCTCAACGGCGATGGGAGAGATTTGGAACTGAACCTCTTGCTGCCACGATTCACCGAGGAAATCGGACATGACATCTCCACTACAGCGCAATTCCCATTCACCGGGATTGAGGTAGGTGAAGGGAATCACAACCATCAGCCCCTCTGGATTAGTGCGGCGCGATCGCTTTTGAAAACGGCGCTTGGGGGGTGTCTCTGTGGTGCTCTTATGAGTGACGCAAATTTCTACGTCAGTATTCGCTCGCGACGAGTGAGCAACCACCCGATACCGACCTTCTTGAAGGATGAGGCTTGGTTCTTTGAGCGGAAGCCAAGAGCGATCGCCTTCTTTTTGTAGTAGAAATTCCCAGTATTCCATAGGAGCGCTTCGGATCGTTGTTCGTTGTTGTTGTTATACCCCTTCAACCCCTCAAAAACCAGCTACTCCGCTACTTTATCTTTGTCATCGATCAGGACTTGGGACTGGCAAAGGGATAAGAGTCTTGACTAGATGGCATTTGCAAGATGATCGAGCTGCTGTCTGAGTTCGTCTGTTTTTGCCAGGAGTTCCGTTTGCGCGATCGCCTGCTGTTCTCCAGACTGGAGCCACTTGAGATTTACCGTGCCATTTTCAGCTTCGGCATCTCCCAATACTAAGCAAGCTGCCGCCCCACTGCGATCGCCTCGCTTAAATTGTTTACCAAACGCACTGCCGCTCAGATCGAGTTCCACGCTAAACCCGCATCGCCGTAATTTCGTCGCTAGTTCCAGAGCTTGGGCTTCTGCTCTTTCACCACGCGACACCATATAAAAATCCCGTTTTGGCACTGAGGGGGTCTGTAGCTGTTGGAGCAGCAAAATCAACCGCTCCAAACCAATTGCCCAACCAATGGCTGGGGTATCAGGGCCGCCCAATTCTGCTACTAGAACGTCATAGCGACCGCCACCACATACCGTTGCCTGTGACCCTAAATCATCCGATTGAATTTCAAACGCTGTATGGGTGTAGTAATCCAAACCACGCACCAAACGCGGATTAAGGTGGTAGCTAATGCCAATAGCCGTCAGGAGCTGCTGTACCGTCTCAAAGTGGGCCTTTGATTGGGAACTAAGATAGTCCAGAATACTGGGAGCATCCTCGGCAATTTCTTGCGTACGTTTGTCTTTACTATCAAGAATCCTCAAGGGGTTGCGGCTTAAGCGTTCTTGAGAATCAGCGTCTAACTCATCTTTATAAGGAGTTAGATACTCTACCAACGCCTCTCGATACTGCTGTCGGTCTTCATTATTACCGACTGAATTGAGGTCTAGCCTAAGATTTTTTAAGCCTAGGGTTTGCAGCAAATCCGTCGCTATAGCGATCGCTTCTACATCCGCTCTAGGACTATTGCTGCCCATCACCTCCAGCCCAATTTGATGAAATTGTCGCTGCCGTCCAGCCTGAGGATTTTCATAGCGAAACATCGGCCCGATGTACCACAGGCGTTGTACGCCCCCTTGGGCATAAAGGCTGTTTTCTATCAGCGCCCGCACCACCCCCGCTGTTCCTTCTGGACGTAAGGTAACAGAACGGGGTGGTGTCGCCCGGTCGTTGAAGGTATACATCTCCTTCCCAACTACATCGGTAGCTTCACCGATTCCCCGCTCAAACAATTCAGTGCGCTCAAAGATTGGCGTACGAATTTCCTGATAGGCAGCACGACTTAAAATCTCTCGCGCGACTGACTCTACCTGTTGCCAATAGCCAATTTCCGACGGCAGAATGTCTCGCGTTCCCCGTAAGGTTTTGATCGCTCCCATCAGTTTTTTTTGTCTCTCTACTTACTGCTTAGTGCGGAGAATTATCTTCCTGCCAAGCACCATAGCGATTCTGATAATACGCCAAAATCTCAGCGACTTGTTGTCGTTCTGCCTCCGCCACTTCTGAGCCATACTGAATCCATAAGCTGCCAATCTGACTTTGGCTGTAGTCAAACTGCCGCGATGTTTGGGGAACTAGACCCGTTTCCACCCCCGGCACTTGCCGCAAATGGGCAGCGACCTCTCGATATACAGCTAGGGGCAATCCAGCGCAACGGATTTGATTTTGTTGCTGTTGACTAACTGACTCCTGTACCACTGAACGTCCTTTTACCTAGCTTATGGAGATAGATTCGCGCTCACTAGCTGGGGAGCATTCAGCGCGGCTGTTGGTGAGTCAGCTTCGGGCGCATCGACAGGTAGCTCTCCTACGCGTCGGGCGACTTCAATGCCATATTGCTCCAAAATCACCACTGGAGTTGGGCCTTGGTTCATGTCAATCCGCTTGACCAGCACCTGTCCGTTGGATAAGCGCTCTCCTACCCGGACGTAGCGACTAGCCGATTCATTCGGGGCATCAACAATTGCACTCGGTACACCACCGACTTGTACGACTCCACTCACCCTGACATTCTTTGCCAAGGTGGGTTCTGGTAGCTGCGGCAGTTGCGGAATAAAGGGCGGTGGTAGAGCCGCACCAGAACCTTGAGCACCAGAACCGGGAATAGGTAAGCGTGTTGCTGTACCACCAGGACGGGCTGTTGTCGTTCCCGGACGAGCTGCTGTTGTCGTTCCCGGACGAGCTGCTGTGGTTGTTCCCGGACGGGCTGTGGGCAAGACATTTGCCCTTGCTCTTGACACGCCTTGAGGTGCTGTTGGTCTTGCGGCTCTCTGCGGTGCGACAGGAATCCTCGGCAATACGGGAACGGATCGGGTGGGAGCCGTCCCCGTAGCGGCAGGAGTTCCAGGCGAAATCACCACTTGTGGCTGGGTGGGAATTAGGGCAAACGGATCAACCCGTCCTCTGGGGATTTGATTGAGCCGCTCTCCTGGCGGGGGAACATTGAGAATACCAGGAGCGGCTGCAGATCCTCTGGGCTGTGAGGGCTGAACGGGATTTTGAAATGCTGTGGCAGCAGGAGGCGGTGAGGGTTTGGGTTGGACTGGGGAGACAATAGGAGAGGGAGAAGGACTTTCTTCTACTACAGCTTGCTCATCACTGGAGTCGCAGCCTCCCATCAAAAGAGCAAGTATCCCTACAAACGCAATCCATGAAGTTCGACGCATGACCAATCCCCCTACGCTTTACTAGCAGATACTGTAGAAATTACCCAAATCAAGCCTTAAGGACACTCAATACGCGGGTAGGTTCCCTAGTATATTTAATCCGTTTCTTTTATTGAGTTGTTAGTGAAGCTGTCGCCTTGCTGGTTAGTCAACCGGACTCGGCTTCAGTTCTCTGTTGGCAATATAGTCCTAAAGAGTTTAGGCGTACCTATCCCTAACAGTATCTTAGCTGACGGAGTATTGAATATACCGTTCGTCAAATGTTCGTAAGGGTGAAATCCTCTCCAGTTACACCTTTTCCTGACCGCGTTTAATCTTCTGTCCCACTCATTAACGTTTTGAGTAGGTTTAGCCCTTTTTTGACCCGACGGGAGACGGTTACCACACTAATGTCTAAGCGTTCGGCAACTTCTTTTTGCGTCAAGTCGTATAGAAAAACAAATTCTAAGACTTCGCGAGTGCGTTTTTCGAGGTGAACTAACGCCTGTTGCAGGCGAATTTGGTCTTCTTGGGCTAATTGAAAGCTGCGATAGCCGGGATCGGGGACAAGATCGCCTAAGCTAGTTGTTCCTTCTTCGGTATCCCGTACTGGGGTATCCAAACTTAGGGGTTCGCGATTTTGGTGAGCGAGTTTAATTTCTTGCCATTCCGAGAGGGGAATATCTAAGGCGACGGCGATTTGAGCATCAGTTGGTTGACGATTGTAGCGCGATCGCCATTCTTCAGTCACAATCACAGCCTGTTGTCGGAGTTCTAACCAACGGCGGGGAATACGGACACAGCCGCCTTTATCTCTAAGGTAATGCTGAATTTCACCGCGAATGTAAGGAATCGCAAAGGAGCTAAACGCGTGTCCCTTGGTCAAATCAAAGCGTTCGGTGGCTCTAATTAATCCAATACAGCCAACTTGAATTAGATCTTCATAACTTTCGTTGCACTGATTAACCCAATGGTGGGCTTCTTTTCTAACCAGTCCGAAGTTGAGTTGTACTAACCGATTACGAGTTTCTGCGCTGGAGAGTTGTTTGTATTCTCGTAAGAGTTGCAGGCTCTCCTGCTTCAAATCGTTAGTGGCATTAATAGGCATAGCTGATTGAGTCCGGTAGAGCAATCTAATTGCAGAAGAGCCAACTTAGTTTAATTCCCGCCTTTAGAAGATTGCTGTGACTTGGGACATAGGCATTGATTTGCCACTAAGCTTGCTGTGTGGGGAAAGATAGACACCTCTTGCCCGACAAACAGCTGGAATTTTTTCGTCCGTCTCAAGTCTGTGCTTGTGAATCTCCCAGGCATACTAGTTTAGTTTAGGTTTAACAATTGCTATTTACTACCGAGAATCCACTAGAAAATTGACTGTGACGCGATTAGACTACGTAATTTTAGCCCAGTCATCCCTGACCGCGCCTTAATTTGTCAAAAATTCCGGAGAAAGTACTATTTTTTTAGCTCAGAAGAGCCAAATAAAAAGGGGCATATGCCCCTTTTAACAACTAGTTTTCAGCAAAGAAACTCTTGGCTTGATATTGTGTTACCGAACTATATAGATTCAGGCTCAATGCGACTGTAAAAGATGCCGCGAATTTTAACTTCTTCTGGATCGTCAGCGCCTAAGTCGGTATCCGAAGGCTGTTCGCTCTCAAATGTCCCGGCAATTTCACCCGTGCGACTATCTACCTTCGCAACTTGGAGAGAGATTGTGCCAAAGCGAGTTTCCACGCGCTTTACGTTAGCACGAGTTAGATCTGCTCGGTCAGCTTGGGAGGGAAGAGCGATCGCGTTGTCGTAGCCAGACGCTACACCACGACCTTTCGGGTCTAGGAAAACTGCACCCCGGTAGGAGGGGACTTTGAACTCACCTTCAAAGTCAGTAGAGGTGTTAATGCTATCCAATCCAGGCTGAGACTTGGCAACTAAGCTCTTAATTGTGAAGAGGAACGGGACTTGCTCGCCTCCAGGTAACTGAACAGTGATTGCTTGAAAGTCGATCCCATCTTCTTCAATGAAGGTGAGGCTACCATCTTCCCCAACTTTCAACGGCCCACGTATTTGGTCAAGGCTAGATGTGTACCGTGTCAACAACTTACCGGGAACATACTCGGCTTCTTGACGCTTATTAACGGGTTCTTCCTTGACAAAAAATGTAGTTGGCTGTAGGCAGAGATCAGTCAGTCGGTAAGACTGGTTGGAATCGATGGCAAGAAAACCGCGACTTGTTTCTGCCAGTTGCGGACAGTTGTTTGCCAGACCGGTGTTTCTGATTTGGTCATAAGTTAATTGATCGCTGCTAGCTGCGCTAGCTGGACCCTCACTACAAGCTGTTAGTACCCCCAGGCATAAAGCCAGGAAGGCAACAATAAAACTGCGATACCTCATGGTCAACCTCAATTCAAAAAGAGCGGATATGAAAATGCTTGCGAGGGTGAAACTTGAATTGGGCTTCGGTCATAGAAGTGAAACCGCTGTTGTCCTTAAACCTTCAAAAGGAATGCCCACAAGTTGATTGCCACCCATGCTATATTTTGGGGCACAAGAGCGCTTGCCGTCGTGCGAAATCTTTTGAACCGCTGCGGTGGTTGAGCAAAGTTCGTCGGATGGCACCGAAGGCACAAGCCCCAGATCTCATAGAGCATTGTACACGGGCTTGTCCCCTCTTTTTCCTGAATCAAGCGGGCAAAAGAATCCCCCCTCGCTGTAACCCGAAGCGAATTTTTAGATAATTGGATAGCATGAACCACGACCCAGAGCTAGAGGAAAAACCGTTAGAAGACCAACTGCAAGCGATCGCCATCGAGGTTCACTCCCTAGCTACTAACCATCAGGGAAACGCTCTGGCACTTTTGGAACTACTGCGGGCTTTAGAGCAGTGGCATCGAGATATTCGTGAAGAGATGTTTCAATCCGCGTTACCCGACAATCGGCAAGCCCTCTACGCCCTACTCAGGGATATCGAAGAATCAGGAGGTTGGCCCTATATCGACCGCATCAAGCTGCGATCGCTCCTGAAAAAGCTTCAAGAAGAGATGTCCTACCCCCGCCATCGAAAGGCAGAAGCAGGGGAGCAACAGCTCGGTGGGAATGGGTTGATATGAAACGAGCTAGTGCAGCCGCGCCGAAATAAATCACTAGCTAAGTATCTTCCTGCAGGAACTGCGGCGTGATCAATGAAGGCGTTGAACTGCAAAAGCTTCTCAATCTCGAAGGCGATCGCCCTGCAACTCCCCGGCGTCGCCAATCGCCAGTCACAATGTTAGAATCCTGCGATGAGGATGAGAAAACCTGGTAAATAATTTTTTCTATGGCGGTTGCCGTGCAGTCAATTAAGTTTGGTACCGATGGCTGGCGAGGTCTTATTGCCGCCGATTTCACCTTTGAGCGTTTGGCATTAGTTGCCCCGGTGGCAGCAAAAGTACTGGCAGATGTTTTTGGCGCTAGCGCTGATAACCGGACAATAATTGTCGGTCATGACCGACGTTTTATGGCAGAAGACTTTGCCAAAAAGACAGCCGAAGTTGTGCAAGCTGCGGGCTTCGATGTCTTGCTAAGTGAGGATTATGCTCCAACTCCAGCGTTTAGCTGGGCAGCAAAGGAACGTAATGCTTTAGGGGCGTTGGTGATTACGGCGAGTCATAATCCCGGTAGCTATCTAGGCTTAAAGGTGAAAGGGGCGTTTGGAGGGTCGGTGTCTCCAGAAATCACATCAAAAATTGAAGCGCTATTGCCTCAAGGCGTGCCACCTGCTGCGACACCTGGCAATCTCCAAATCTTTGACCCCTGGTCGAGCTATTGTGAAGCCCTGCGAGCAAAAGTTGATATTTCCCGGATTCAAGAAGCGATTCGCCAGGGGAAACTTACGGTTTATGCCGATGTCATGCACGGCGCAGCGGCGGGGGGATTGAGTAAGATTCTTGATGTCCCGATTCAAGAAATTAACAGCGATCGCGATCCGCTCTTCAACGGTGGTGCCCCAGAACCTTTACCACGCTACCTGAGTAAGTTGTTCCGAGTCATGCGGACGCAGGGGCGGCGTGACAGTAGCGGTGTTGCTGTCGGGTTGGTATTTGATGGTGATAGCGATCGCATTGCCGCTGTTGATGGGCAGGGTAACTTCCTCAGTCCTCAAATTCTCATTCCCATCCTGATTGACCACCTAGCCTCGCGGCGTCACATGAAGGGGGAAGTCGTCAAAACAGTCAGTGGCTCAGATTTGATTCCCCGCGTTGCTGCCTTGCACCAGTTACCTGTTTACGAGACGCCCATCGGCTACAAATTCATCGCTGACCGGATGTTATCTAGCCCCGTCTTACTCGGCGGTGAGGAGTCTGGTGGCATTGGTTACGGCACTCATATTCCGGAACGGGATGCCCTGTTATCCGCGTTGTACTTACTAGAAGCGATCGCGGAGTCGGGATTGGACTTGAGCGAGCTTTACCAACAGTTACAAGAGCAAACGGGCTACTTTTGTGCCTACGATCGGCTGGATTTGCACCTGTCAGGAATGGACGTGCGATCGCGTCTAATCGAGCAACTGGAAAATCAACCCTTAAAAGAAATCGCCGATCAAGCGGTGGTCGATTGCCAAACCACAGATGGCTACAAATTCCGTCTGGCTAACGACAGTTGGCTGATGATTCGCTTTAGTGGGACGGAACCTGTACTGCGGCTGTACTGTGAAGCGCCGACAATTGAGCAGGCACGTCAGACCCTTGCCTGGACGAAAGATTGGGCAAATTCGGTTTAACTTAACCCATTAAAGGTTTGTTATCAGGGCTAAAGCCCTCAAAATCTGCTGTTTTTTCTTTGAGATTGCAGATAATAAACTATTGACAAAACTTAGTTAATCTGTATAAAAATCTGAAATGACAAAACTAATCGTAGCGACGGGGAATCCGGGAAAATTGCCAGAAATGCAGGATTATTTGACGGATGCTCGCTGGGAATTGCAATTGAAGCCGGAAGAGTTAGAGATTGAGGAAACAGGCGAAACATTTAGTGAAAATGCCTGCCTGAAAGCCTCAGGGGTAGCGAAAGCAACAGGAGAGTGGGCGATCGCTGATGATTCTGGATTAGAAGTCAATGCCCTAGATGGCGCACCCGGTATCTACTCCGCTCGTTACGGTAGGACAGATACTGAGCGCATTGAGCGCTTACTAATGGAATTGGGAAATGAATTGCATCGGGACGCGCAGTTTGTCTGTGTAGTGGCGATCGCTCGTCCCGATGGTTCAATCGCCGCCCAAGCCCAAGGAATTTGTCCCGGTACTATCCTCCATGCGCCGCGCGGTCTGGGGGGATTTGGCTATGACCCGATTTTTTACGTTCCAGAAAAACGCCTCACCTTCGCCGAAATGGCACCGGAGGTGAAGCGATCGCTTAGTCATCGTGGCAAAGCCTTTGCGGAACTCCTCCCGCAGCTAGAAAAAATGGCTGAGTCCTGAATCGTCCCTCAGTCCTCAGCACTTCTTCAGCCCTACACAGCTTCTAGGTTCTTTTCGCCAGTCCGAATGCGGATAACCTGCTCGACAGGGGTGACAAAAATTTTACCGTCGCCAATTTCCCCAGTACGGGCAGCGGAGATAATTTTTTCTACTACCATATCAACCTGAGCGTCTTCAATGACAATTTCCACCTTGAGTTTTTGCAGGAACTCAACGGTGTACTCAGAACCTCGATAACGTTCTGTTTGACCTTTTTGGCGTCCAAAACCCCGGACTTCCGATACGGTCATTCCCACAATTCCAGCGTTTACCAAGGCGATTTTAACCTCATCTAGTTTAAATGGCCGGATAATTGCTTCTACCTTCTTCAAGGTCTTAACTCCTCACGAAATTTTCTATCTATCTTTATAAGACCAGCATGACATTTTCTAGCACCGTCAAGATAGCAGGTAATGTAACTGCTGATACATTTGCTTGAGGAGCAAACTACTCAGACCTTGCCTCCTGTAAAAATGGGCAACGTTGAACGACATCTGAGGCTAGTCGCGTTCCTCGCATTTGCCGGATGGCGACTTCCATTTCGCTGAGTTTTTCTTGCAATCCGCAATACTGCACTTGGGTGACGTTGAGCGCTTCTGTCGCCATTTGCTGGCGCTCTTCCATTTGACGCATGTCGGTCTGAGAGGCTGTTAGTGAGGCTTCTGAAGTGCGGATTTCAGTTTGTAGAGCAGCTAAACGCTGTTGTACAGACTGGAGTTGACTTTGAGAAGCAGTTCGCTGCTCTTGGAGGGTTTTGATTTGGGCTTGCAGTGTTTGCATCTCTCCTCGTGCGGCTATGAGTCGGCTTTGCCAAGTTTCCAACTCCGTGCGGGAGGTCGTGAGCCGTTCTTCAGCGGTTTTGATTTCTCCACGCACAGCGACTAATCGTTGTTCTAGGCTTTGGCTTTCTTTTTTGAGTGCTTCTAGGCGATCGCGTGTTGCTTGCGTTTCGTTACGAAACGAGACTAACTGCTGTTGAGATTGACGAACTTCGACTTGGGAAGCTTCTAGCCGTTCTTCGGTGGTTTTAATTTCCTGCTGTATAGCCACCAGCCTCTGTTCTAAGCTTTGACGCTCTTTCCTGAAGGATGCCAGTTGGGATTGAGCGGTTTTAATTTCCCCTTGCACGGCAACGAGGCGCTCCTGAGATTGGCGCACTTCCCGTTGGGAGGATTCTAGTTGGGCTTGAATCGTTTTAATCTCTTCTCGGATCGCGACTAACCGCTGCTGAGATTGTTGCAGTTGGGATTGAGCGGTTTTAATTTCGGCTTGCACGGCAACGAGGCGCTCTTGAGATTGGCGCACTTCCCGTTGGGAGGATGCCAATTGCGCTTGAGTGGTTGTAATTTCTTGGCGGAGTGACACCAGACGTTGTTGAGAGGTGCGGACTTCCGCCTGAACTGTTTGCAATTCTTGGCGGAGTGCTACCAGGCGTTGTTGAGACTGTTGCACCTCAGTTCGAGAGGATGCTAGCTGGGTAGTGGCGGTTTTAATTTCTGAGCGTAAGCTAACCAGCGTTGCTTCTGCTGTACTGATATCACCACGGAGGGCAACGAGTTGCTGCTGGGAGGCGCGGGAATCGGTTTGGGAGGTGGTTTGCAATACGGAGAGGAGTCCTGCTACTTCTAGGTCGTCTGGTGCTAATCTAGCGGCTCGTTCAAACGCAACCGTCGCTTGTTCGTAACGTTCTAGGCGATACAGTGCCAGTCCCCGCCGCTTCCAAGCCAAGGAGTAGTCAGCGTTAATAGCGATCGCTTGATCAAAATCAGTCAGCGCTTTTTGGTATTGACCCAAGAGATAGTAGGCTGTGCCTCGGTTAAGCCAAGTTTCGGCACTTTTGGACTCAACTTCTAGCACTTCGTTGTAGAACGCGATCGCTTCCTCATATTCCTGCAAGTCAGAAACCAACACGCTGGCAATTTTTTGAGGAATAACCGTGCTGACGAGTTGTTGTTCGTACTCAGATTCTGCTCTTAGGGACAGTACCTGTTTCCATGAGGTGACGACGGCGTCATATTGTTGCAGTTCGTAAAACGCATTGCCTTTTTCAAACCAGGCTAAAAGGTAGTTGGGCTTGATTTTGATGGCTTCGTCGTAGGAGGCGATCGCTTTGTCGTATTGTTTTAAGCTACTGAGGGTAACGCCTTGCCAATACCAGGCTAAGAAGGAGTTGGGCTGGAGTTTGAGGACTTGTTCCAAAATAGCGAGGGCTTCTCGATACTTCCCAACCCCGCGCAACTCACTAACTTGTTGTAGCAAGCGATCGGTACTGCTAGCTTGAGCGGTAAGGGTTTGGGTGGGTTGCTGCAGATCGGCTGCCAGCAGTTGAGCCGGAGTACTGACAATGCTGGTGGCGATCGCGGTAGCCAGTGCAACCTTGAAACGAAGTTGGAAGTTTTTCATCTTAGCCTTGTAAGCGCTACTTACGTATTACATCCGCTTACACAGCATAGTCAGAGAAATCCGCAAAAAGATCGGCAAATTCACGCACTTTTTGGTTATTTTGGCAGGATTATTAGTTATTATTGCGGATTAATCGTTTTTTGATAGACCACAGAGGCGCAGAGGGCACGGAGGGAAGAGGTTAAGAGAGAATGATGCGGCGGATGCCGTCTTTGAGGAGGGGAACGTTGAAGTTGATGAGAAGAGCAAGAGGATAGCCTGTCATTTTGAGATAAGAGAGAACTTGGGCTTCATGGATTGGCGTTAGATTAACTACTGCTTTAAGTTCAACAATGAGGCTGTTGGCAACTAGTAAATCCAACTTGCCTTCACCAACTCTACGACCTTTATAATTCACAGCCACCACTTTTTGACGAATTACAGGAATCCTCCTCAACTCAAGTTCCGCAGCCAATGCCTCCTCATACACCACCTCCAAAAAACCAGGCCCTAACACCCGATGTACCTCAATTGCCGACCCAATTACCGCACCCGTCAACTCATTCATCTCTCTTTTTCCTCTCTTCTCTCCGTGTCCTCTGTGCCTCTGCGGTTCATTCCCTCTTTCCCCCTCATTCCTGGCAGTATGGCAAAATCTTAAGTAACCCTAACTGCCCTTAGCATTCCCCAATGACCGCAACAATTCCCACCCTTGCCACCAAATACGACCCCACTGCCACAGAATCCAAGTGGCAGCACTCCTGGGAAGAAAACCAAGTCTTCAAAGCCGACCCCAACCACAGCGGCGAACCTTACAGCCTCGTCATTCCGCCGCCCAACGTCACGGGCAGCTTGCACATGGGTCATGCTTTTGAGAATGCCCTGATTGACACCCTCGTCCGTTATCACCGGATGAAAGGCGGCAATACTCTGTGGTTACCAGGAACCGACCACGCTAGCATTGCCGTGCAGGCGATTCTGGAAAAACAACTTAAGGCAGAAGGCACCACCCGTTACGAGTTGGGACGCGAGAAGTTTCTCGAACGGGCTTGGCGGTGGAAGGAAGAATCGGGTGGCACAATTGTTAATCAGCTAAAACGCTTAGGTGTGTCGGCAGATTGGTCACGGGAACGCTTTACCCTCGATGAAGGCTTATCAAAAGCTGTACTGACTGCTTTTGTCCAACTGTATGAGGAGGGGCTGATTTACCGGGGCGAATACATGGTGAATTGGTGCCCTGGAACTCAGTCTGCTGTCTCTGATTTAGAAGTCGAAAATAAGGAAGTTAACGGAAATCTCTGGCATTTTCGCTATCCCCTTAGCGATGGCAGTGGTTATGTAGAAGTAGCAACCACTCGCCCAGAGACGATGCTAGGAGATACAGGGGTGGCGGTGAATCCTAAGGATGAACGCTACCAGCATTTAATTGGTAAGACCTTGACGTTGCCGATTATGGGGCGGGAAATTCCGATTATTGCTGACGAGTTGGTTGACCCCAGCTTCGGAACGGGGTGTGTAAAGGTGACACCTGCCCATGACCTCAATGACTTTGAAATGGGTCAGCGTCACGATCTGCCGTTGATCAACATCATGAATAAGGACGGCACGTTAAATGAAAATGCCGGGTCTTTCCAGGGACAAGACCGTTTTGATGCCCGGAAGAATGTTGTCAATCAGCTAGAAGCTGACGGGTTCTTGGTGAAGATAGAGGACTACAAGCATACGGTACCTTATAGCGATCGCGGAAAAGTCCCCGTCGAACCCCTCATCTCTACCCAGTGGTTTGTCAAAATTCGCCCCATGGCTGACAAGGCGATGGCATTCCTCGACGAGCAGAACTCGCCGGAGTTTGTTCCTCAGCGCTGGACAAAGGTTTACCGCGACTGGCTGGTGAATCTCAAAGACTGGTGTATCTCTCGCCAACTCTGGTGGGGACACCAAATTCCCGCCTGGTATGTGGTGAGTGAAACTGGGGGCGAGATTGCCGCCAACACGCCCTTTGTAGTTGCCCATAATCAGGAAGAAGCCCAACACAAGGCTGCTGCACAATTTGGAGAAAATGTCAAGCTCCAACAAGACCCGGATGTGCTTGATACCTGGTTTTCCTCTGGCTTGTGGCCCTTTTCAACCATGGGATGGCCTGATGAGACGGCGGACTTCAAGACTTACTATCCCACCACTACCCTAGTGACTGGCTTTGACATCATCTTCTTCTGGGTGGCTCGGATGACGATAATGGCAGGACACTTTACCAATCAGATGCCCTTTGAGACGGTTTACATCCACGGGCTGGTGCGGGATGAAAACAATAAGAAAATGTCCAAATCGGCAAACAATGGCATCGATCCTTTGTTGTTGATTAACAAGTACGGCAGCGACGCCCTGCGTTACACCTTGATTCGGGAAGTCGCAGGGGCGGGGCAAGATATCCGTCTAGAGTACGACCGCGAGACAGATGAGTCGGTGTCGGTGGAGGCATCACGGAACTTTGCCAACAAACTGTGGAATGCTGCCCGGTTTGTGATGATGAACTTAGATGGCAAAACGCCGCAGCAGTTGGGCGAACCAAGAGAGAATTTAGAATTAAGCGATCGCTGGATTATTTCTCGCTTTCACCAAGTCGCCAAACAAACTCGCGAAAACCTTGATGTCTACGGCATGGGTGAAGCAGCAAAGGGGCTTTACGATTTCATCTGGGGGGATTTCTGCGACTGGTATATCGAACTCGTCAAATCGCGATTGCGTGAGGATGCAACATCCCCATCACGGCAAGTCGCGCAACAAACCCTTGCCTACGTCCTCGAAGGCATCCTGAAACTGCTGCATCCCTTCATGCCCCACATCACGGAAGAGATTTGGCATACCCTGACGCAAAAATCTGAGGAATTTTTGGCGCTGCAACCTTATCCAGAAGCAGATAAATCTCACGCTGAAGCCGCCTCCTCCAATGCTGAACCGGAAAGTACTGAATCTTCTTTAGAGAAATACTCAACCCAAGCTCAACAACTCTTCAATCAAGGGGCAAGCTTGTTGTCGAGACTCCCCGCCTCGTTGGGCAAGTTTTTCAGCAATTATCAGCGCCCCCTACTCGTAGTGGGTCTGTTGTTTGCCACTTTGATTGCTTTTAGGGTGGCACAAGGCGTTGTCAATGGACTCAATAGCCTCCCCTTTGTGGCACAAACCTTTCAAGCTGTGGGTTTAGGATACTTACTTTGGTTTGTTTATCGCTATTTACTCTTTAGAAACAACCGCCAAGAATTAAAAGCCAAGACTCAATCCCTGAAAGAAAAGGTTGTAGGCTCTCCAGAACCCCAGCCTCAGAGCTTGCCAAGCGCTCCCCAGACAACAGCCCTAATGCCTAAGGAATCATCCCAGCCCCTCCTTTTGGACGGCAAGGCAACGCTGATCGATCCAGACCTTGAGCAAAAGTTTGACCTGATCATTGGTACAATCCGCATCATCCGCAACCTCCGGGCAGAAGCAGATGTTAAGCCAGGGGTGAAGGTGCCGATTATTTTGCAAAGTGCCAAGGATGAAGAACGTCAAATTCTAGAAGCTGGAGAGTCTTACATTCAAGATTTGGCAAAAGTAAATAATTTAACCATTACTCCTGCTTTAGAGGAAGAACTGAGGAATTCAATGGCAGGAGTTGTTGGTACAGTGCAAGTGTTAATGCCCCTAGCTGGAATTGTGGATGTCGAGGCTCTGCGCGCTAAGTTAGAGAAAGGTTTAAATAAAGTGCAAGCCGAGGCGAAAGCGTTATCAGGGCGTCTAGAAAATCCCAATTTTGTCAATAAAGCCCCAGAAACAGTCGTGCAGGGTGCAAAAGAGGCACTGGCAGAGGTGGAAAAACAAGCTGAAATTCTCAGCAATCGGCTGACTCGTCTTAGTTAACCGCTAAAGGATTCCCATTACGAGAATGATGTTACACCTAGCCCAAGTACAACATAATGAGAGTTCCGGCGGGGTGGAACTGCGATTGCTGGCTTGCCAACAATCAGAAAATTCCTGGACAGTACTGAATCCAGAACCGATCATTCCTGCCGTTCACGGAGACGCCCTGAGCGACGGTGTGTTAGTGCTGCTAGAACTTTCTAATACTTACGAAATTCTCAGCATTAAGTCGGCAAAGGACTGGGTTCTGGACTTACTTCAGAAGTACCTGACCACAGGTGTCACCCCCAGCTTCTTACAACAGGAAGCAGAACGTACAGAACAGTGGCGGCAAGACTTAACCTTACAAAGTCAAGATTTAACTCGCCGCCATCTAGAAATGGAAGCCCGTCGCGAGCAAATTCAAATTCTCGAAGAAGACCTCAAGCGAGAAAAGCAACAACTCGAATCAACGGCAGCGCAGTTAAAGCTCAAAAGTGAGGTGGAAAGCGAGTAAGAGCATCGTTGCCGACTTTAGCCCTAGCGTCAACTTTCCTATGAGGCTCTAGGGTTGGTTTTGCTGTTAGCGAAAATATCTGAGGGTGCCCCTTGGGTTTCTCCGAGCATGACGACTGAGCAAGTAAGTTGTTTGACTAGGGGTGCGGTGACTTCGCCGATTGCCAAGCCGTCGGCACCGACACGACGCCGGAGCGATCGCAACACCACCAAGTCATAAGAGGTCGCCGTTGCCAAAATCGCCTGCGTCACGTTGTCCTGCCGCAGGATCTGAATCTCAATCAAGGGATTTTGGGGAGCAAACTGAGAAACGATGATTTCTAGCTGGGCGCGAGTCCAGGCCATTTTACTTTCAGATACTCTGGAGTCGCACACATGCAGCAAGGTAACTTGCGCTTGATTGACTTCCGATAAAATCTGGGCAAACCGCACCGGACGCACAGCGGAGGTGGTTAAGTTTTCCACAGGTACTAGGATGCGCCGAGTTTTAAGCGGTGAATCCAAAAGACGAGTGACGGCTACTAAGCAATGAGCTGACCACAGAACCGAGTCCGTCAGGTTACCAAATACACGGGCGCGAAACCCTTCCCGTCCACCCCAACCCAGCACAATCAAACTAGCATTTTGTTCGCGACTGGTATGACTAATGCCTTGAGCGACATCGTACTCAATTCGTAGTTGGGGTGATGCCTCAACTCCTAACTCTCGACTCAGTTTTTGCGCTTGATCCAGTAAGCTTTGGCTCTTAGCAACCGCCTGATTTAGCTCTGGCGAATCCATGTGAGCATGAGCTTGTGCGATCGCCAACGGCACAATCCGACCTTCTTCGTGTCGTGCCAACAACGTCGCCAGTTCCATTAAGTAGCGCTCAGTCTTAGGGTTATAGACAGGCACCACGACAGTAAATTCCCCCTTTTCGTTGGCTATCCCTGACGTCCATCCCAAGTCTGGGGGTGCCTCTACCCCTGACAAATTTTTGCTGGCTATATCCAATTGAGGGGCGAACCGGGAAGTCAGAATGGGGCCTAGGGTGGCAGTCACCAGCATCAAGACAATCACGCTGTTTAAAACGGATTCATCCAGCACTTGCGCTCGGTAACCTACTAGTGTTGCTGCCAATGTCGCTCCGACTTGGGGGATCGACAGCGACCACATCGTCAGCATTTCCTGGAGGTTGTAGCGGTAGACTACCTTTGCCAGCAGTGCGGCTAACAGTTTGCTACTAATCAAACCCACCACAATGGCAGCCGTTAGACCGATAGCATCAATGCTCTTGATAAAAGCTGGGATATCGATCAGCAAGCCTAGATCAACGAAAAAGATGGGGATAAACAGCACGCTGCCAACAAATTCAACTTTTTCTTTGACAGGGCCATTCCCAACTACGTCGTTTACCGCCAAACCAGCGAGGAAGGCACCAATAATCTTTTCTACACCGATTAGCTGGGCACCTACAGAGGCGAGAAACAGTGCTAAGAGGATAAATAAGAATTGGTTGCCTTGATCATCTTTAGAACGACGGAAAAATTCCTTCCCTAACCAGTCGAAGCCAAATAGAACAGTGGCGGAATAAATCGCCAGGGAACCTAGCAAAATTGCTAGTCGCGTCACAGAGAATTCCCCAGCATCAATCGCCACACAAATGGCTAAGACCAAAAGAGCGCCAATGTCGGTAAAAATTGTGGCACCAATGGTGACTACTACCGATTCGTTGTTGACGACTCCCAATCGTCTGATAATTGGATAGGCAAGGAGGGTATGGGAGGCAAATAAAGAACCAATTAAAACTGAGGCGTTCCAGCTAAAGCCAAACAAGCGCCCCACTAGTAGTCCCATAAGTAACGGGATGGCGAAGGTGAAGCTACCAAAGCCCATGGAACGATTCTTGGTGCGGCGGAACTGCTCCATGTCCACTTCCAAGCCAGCGACAAACATCAGGTAAACTAACCCAATATCCGACAGAAGCCGCATTGTTGGGAGTTCTGTCTGAAGCAAATTTAAGCCATTTGGGCCGAGGACAATTCCTGCGGCTAATAACCCAACCAAACCAGGAATTCGCAACCGCTCAAATAAGGCGGGTACTGTGAAAATGACCACCAGCAAAACTGCAAACGGAACAATGGGTTCCTTTAAGACTTCGGAAATTGGTTCCATAAAAATATGTTTGTGGAATCTTCCACTCAGGAGTTGAGAACAGGGCGTTTTGAGGCAAGACACATTTAGGTCGCCTCCCGGAATGGCAGATGCGATCGCCACTGCATCCTTGGCAAATTTAAAAGATTATGATAATTGTAAAAACTATTTTCTAGGATTAGTCATTAATCCTTAGGTTGATAAGGCGTAGCTCAATAGTGAAGCTGGCTCAAAATATACCGTAAGCGGTCATAATCATCCTTAAGTAAGATGCTCAAAGTACGTCCGGCTTTAACTAACCAATCCCGGTCTGCCTGACGTAATTGGTACACCTCGCGCACCGCTGCGGCGATTAGGGCTTCGACGGGGGCACCATTGACCTGTAAGAGCGTCCGCAAAAAATCTAGTTGCTCGCTAAAGTAGATAACTTCGTCGGGTTCGCACTGATAGACGGCTTGATGAATTTGTGGCGGACGGGGCGGCAGGTACTGGTAGACCTGACCATTGGTGTGTCCCTTCCCATTCATTCCCGGATAGGGAGGCTGGAAACCGACGATTGCCGCCCGAAACTCAGTTTTGAGCATGGCAAAAATCTGAGGTTGTTGCTCGCGCAAGTCTGAAAGGGACAGCCCCAAAGCCCGCGCCCGGTGAACCGAGTCAATCGGGCTAGTTGTGGCATAGTAAACCACAGCCAAAACTTGATTGCCTGACTCTTCATCAACAGACTTTACCCAACTGCCAAAGGGCGGCATGACAGGGAAGCTTAAATCTTCCGGCTCCAAACACTGCGCCAGAAATTCGGTGGTGGTTGTTTCGATGACCTCGGCAATGTGATTCGAGGAGCGATCGCCAGTGGCAAACTGGGGTAAGGGAAGACGCATGTTAGGTTACATCCGTTTATTCGTTGATGATGGGTCGTGTTTAGTCATTACTGGGTTTGACCAACACCGTAAGCAATGTGAAGGGATGAGAAATGCGCGATGACCACTGACGCGCTCAACGCTACCCCTCAAACCAGCGATCATTTTTATTTCTTCCCGGCTGTTGCCTCTAGTGGTTCAATTTCTGAGAGTCGGAAGGTGACTAGTTTATCCCAATTACCTCCCTCAAATAAAACCGCCGCCTTTCCATCACTAACCCGTTGGACTAATCCTTGAAACCCGTAGTAGATATCGTCGGCATTGATGACGCGAACTGTTGATCCTGGCAAAATCATCGATTTCTTGCACGTAAGGAATACTTTTAATAGTTTACAAGCGGTTGCTAGATTGACGAGCTTGCAACTTGAGCAGAAGACAAATTTTCATCGGCTCGTTCCACAAGCTTTGGCTCGTGGCGTCTCAACTCTTAGAACTTTAACCGATGTCGGAAATTGGCGACAGATTCCACCAGTCCAATCGCCAGAAAGCTCTTGAGCATTGCCGAGCGACCGTAACTCATCCAGGGAAGAGGAATACCCGTCACTGGTGCTAAACCAATCGTCATACTAATATTGACAATCACCTGAAACACAATCATCGACAATACGCCAATGGCAAGCAACGAGCCAAAATTGTCTTTGGCATTTTGGGCAATCATTACCAGTCGCAGACAAATTAACCAAAAAACCGCAAGCAGAACTATACAGCCAACAAAGCCAAATTCTTCCCCAACCGCACTAAAAATGAAGTCTGTATGCTGCTCTGGCACAAAATTCAGTTGGGTCATCGGTCCATTATTGAGACCCCGCCCCAAAAGTCCGCCGCCGCCAATCGTGATGCGAGATTGAATTAGGTGATACCCTCCACCAAGGGGGTCTTTATCCGGGTTGAGAAAGAGAATCAGTCGGTCTTTTTGATAGTCTTTCAAAATTCCCCAAAAGACTAGTCCCAAACTTCCCGAAATCAAGTTAACCGTAGCGGCTCCAAAGCTCCCTAACCAGGGCCAAGGCAGAGTACGCCAGGCAATGAAAGCCATCAAGGCTGTCCAGGCAAACCACCCCGGAAGAAACAGGCTAAACAAAATCGCCGCTACCAACGGAGAAACCATCAATACCAACCAACCAGGATTGGCATTGCCCCAATAGAGCATTCCGATAACAATCGCACCAAATACCAGAGAGGTACCTAAGTCAGGCTGCAAGAAGACCAACGCCCAAGGCACTGCTGTCACTGCCAATGCCCTGAGAAACGAGGGAATCGTTGAGGCGGGGCGAGTGTGGAGCAAAGCCGCTAGCGTAATAATTACCCCTAACTTGGCAAACTCTGACGGTTGAATGTTAAAGCTACCAACGGTAATCCAACGTTGAGCCCCCTTAGCGGTGGTACCAATGATCATCACTCCAATTAGGGAGAGGTTGGTGATGCCATAAATAATCCAGTGCCACTGCAGTAAGCTTTCATAGCGCGACCGGGCAATCCACAACGCTAGTACCAAGCCGATGCCGCTCATCAGCCAGTGCCACCACCAGTCAGTTAGGGCATTGTTGAGTTCGGTACTGCGGATCATCACCCCCCCAAAAACGGACAAACCAATGACGAAGGCAAATAGCAGCCAATCGACCTCTTGCCAAGGATTGAACAGTGATTTCCAGCGAATACCAGTGAAGGACTTTTGCAACATTTTGTCGGGGAGTAGAGACTAGTCGTCTATCGCAATAGTTTTGACAAGTTGTAGAGACGTTGCCGACAACGTCTCTACAGGTTCTGAATTTTTTTCCTTGGCTCTATTTTAAGCAAGGGCAGCTACAGAAACTTTAGCCGCAATGGCTTGGGCGATCGCTACCAAGGCTTTGGCAGACGCGGAGTCGGGTTGACCCACCACAATCGGTATTCCTTGGTCGCCTCCTTGCCGCAGGGAAATTTCTAAAGGAATACAACCAAGTAAGGGAATATCCAGCTCCTTAGATGTCTTTTCACCGCCGCCAGAGCCAAACAGGTCATATTCGCGGTCTGGCATGTCCGGTGGGATGAAGTAGCTCATGTTTTCCACAATTCCCAACACAGACACGCCCATCTGCTGGAACATTTTCAATCCTCGACGGGAGTCTAGTAATGCCACGCTTTGGGGAGTTGTTACAATCACAGCCCCAGCCATGGGTACTGCTTGCGCCAGGGTGAGTTGGGCATCGCCCGTTCCCGGTGGCATATCCACGATCAGATAATCAAGTTCCCCCCAATTCACCTGGTAGAGAAACTGGCGGATAATCCCATTTAGCATCGGTCCTCGCCAAACAACGGGTTGGTCTGGGTCAATCAAAAAGCCCATCGATACCAACTTGATCCCGTGGTTAAAGGCGGGTTCCAGAACCTGCCCTTTTGCCCCGTCCTGCACCATCACCTTTGCCGATGATAAACCCAGCATTGCCGGAGCATTTGGCCCATAAATATCGGCATCAATCAAACCCACTCTGGCACCCAACTGCGCCAATGCCACAGCCACATTTACAGCCACAGTACTTTTACCGACACCGCCCTTACCACTAGAAATCGCCACAATATTTCTCACCCCGGCAATCCCTGTGCGATCGGGTAGGGATTTTTGCTGAGGTGTTTCAGCCGTTACATCAACTACCACCTCCTCAACGCCTGGTAACTGCTTGACGGCCTTCTGGCAATCCTCAACGATAAATTCCCGCAAGGGACAAGCCGGAGTCGTCAAGACCAAGGTGAAGCTAACAGTACCATTGTCGATTTTGACATTCCGGATCATGTTCAATTCCACCAGACTCTTGCGGAGTTCGGGGTCTTGGACGGGTCGCAATACTTCTAGGACGGAACTGGCATCGAGCATAATACAACTACATTCCTTGCCTCAGCGCTGCAACACTCAGGCAACTTCCCCTATAAATTTCTTCATCGATCTTAACGGGTTGCTGGTCTTATAGCTGGATTGAATGAGGCATTGTCACCTCAGCTTTACAGAGCGACGGCTTGCTCGGCAGCCTGAGCCAACTCAGACGCCACCCGGGCTGTATAAGGTTTGATCAGCCACCACAACAGAGGAGACAACCAACCGCGCAGGGTCACTGAGTAGGAAACATAGGTTCCGCAGACTGTTGACTCGACCTGGTAAGTCACCCGTTTCTCAACACCCGGGATAGTCAGCACGCGAACACTGAGCAACTCCCCAGGTCGTACCCGCTCTACAAAAATTCGTACAGGAATTGGGATTAAACGCGTTACTACCTGGTAAATTAGACCGGGTTTAGCAATTAATCCCCGTGGTGCATTGGTGCTGGAGAGTAAAGGATGCCAGGAAACATCCGCTAAATTCATCAATTTTTGCCAAAGGACATCCACAGAGGCACTACTCAAGGCACGATACCGCCGATCCAGATAAAACTGACACGAAAGCCCTTCAGGGCGAGCGTCTAATTTGAAGGAAAAGTTGAGAATCACAACACTTACTCCCACGAGCGCGACTCAGGCAAGTCATGAAAAATTTGTGAGATGTTGATGAGGTTGCGGGTAGAATCCTTCTAACAGGATATAATTGCCACTGCCTCCTCAACGTCTTAACGCCCGATTCCAGCCACTCAGCTTTGAGATGAACCAATTCAAGCTAACCTAAAAGAGGACGGTGACACTGGCACTAAGCCTTTGTACTCATCCCTGGTTAAGGATGCCCTTTACCCCCCTAAGGCAGCTAGTTTGCTTTGCCTCTTTTTATAAAAGCCATTGAGCTGCCAAACGCGATCAAAATTCTCAGTCGCTGCAATCAGCTTTTGAGTTCAACCACATTGAATTGAGATTATGACAGCTTTTAAGCCGGACGTAACAACAAAGAGTAATTCTTTACCCGCTGAGAATTCCAGGGAGAGAGTCAAGCAGTTTATGCAACAACTGCAAGACGAAATCTGTCAAGAGCTGGAAAACTTAGATGGCGTCGGTCGCTTCGCAGAAGAGAGTTGGGAACGCGCTGAAGGCGGTGGCGGTCGTTCCCGAGTCATACGTGAAGGGGCGATCTTTGAGCAGGGTGGTGTTAATTTTTCTGAAGTTTGGGGGACGCAGTTACCGCCCTCAATTCTCCAGCAACGTCCAGAGGCAGCCGGACATGGCTTTTTTGCTACAGGAACCTCGATGGTGCTGCATCCTCGGAGTCCTTATATTCCTACCGTTCATCTCAACTATCGCTACTTTGAGGCAGGCCCAGTTTGGTGGTTTGGGGGAGGGGCAGATTTAACTCCCTATTACCCCTTTGCTGAAGATGCTGCCCATTTTCACCGTACTTTCAAGGAAACCTGCGATCAGCACCATCCGGAATATTACCCAGTATTTAAACGCTGGTGTGATGAATATTTTTACTTGAAGCACCGCGATGAGACACGGGGCGTTGGTGGGTTATTTTTTGACTACCAACATGGTCAAGGAGAAATATACAAAGGTCCAGACCCGCAGGGAACCGCTGCTAACTATAGCAAAAACCTAGGCGCGGTAGAACCGCGAAGCTGGGAAGAATTATTTGCGTTCGTGCAAGGCTGCGGTAGAACCTTTTTACCAGCTTATATCCCGATCGCCAAAAAGCGTGCTTCGATGGACTATGGCGATCGCGAACGCAATTTCCAACTCTATCGTCGGGGACGCTATGTAGAATTTAACCTGGTTTATGACCGGGGGACAATCTTTGGCTTGCAGACCAACGGACGTACAGAGTCAATTTTGATGTCTCTTCCGCCGTTAGTTCGGTGGGAATACGGATATCAGCCGCAACCGAATACGCCTGAAGCCCAGTTATATGAAACTTTCTTAAAGCCTCAAGACTGGGCGAACTGGACACCTGAAACCTCAGATATCTGAGTTAGAATACGTTCGGTGTGTAGCCGGGTGCGGCAATTCAAATAATTAAGAGGCTTTGTAAAATAAGCTGTTTAATATTTCAGTTGATGCACCATTTATGCAAAGACAACATCACTCCTGTCTTTAAGTTAAGGAAGTCGCTGCTGCAAGGAGGTACTGGTGATCCATATCGATCAAAAGATCCACACGACACAAGATGGTACGACCGTCATTGTTTTGGCACCCACTGGACGCCTAGACATCACGACGGCTTGGCAATTCCGGCTGAAGTTGCAGGAGTGTATCTCTAAGCTCAGTCGCCACGTCGTTGTTAACTTGAGTCAGGTTAACTTTATTGATAGCTCTGGCTTGACTTCCCTGGTAGCGGGGATGCGGGATGCAGACAAAGTTAAAGGCAGTTTCCGCATTTGCAATGTGCACCCGGAAGCCAAACTGGTGTTTGAGGTGACGATGATGGATTCGGTATTTGAAATTTTTGATACCGAGGAAGAAGCTTTAGAGGGGGTTCCTCGGAGTATGGCAACTTAACCATTGGTCAGCGCTCGCGGGATCAATATCTGTTGTTCAGATTGGGAAAAGTTGACGACTACACAGGGATTTCTGTCGAAAAATCGTGACGTTTGGTAAAGCGGTAGGGGCCGAGTAAGGCTCCCCAAATCGCTTTGCCTGTGTCAGGGTTGACGCCTTTGTCGTAGCTGCGAAATTCTTCAGCCGTTGCCTCAAAACCTAGAGAAACCTGGATAGTTTTGCCTTGATAGCAAAAGCGACAACAAGTATCAGGTGGCGGTACGGCTGCAAAAACAGAGGAATCGGGTGCAGTTTGGCGTTGCTCAATGTTGAGAATGCAGCCAGGGAGAAATTCCAAATCATCTGGAGTTAAAGATTTTAACCGTTCTGGGTGGCGTCCTGCCCCTTGAAAGGCAGCAAGCTCTTTAAATCTGTAATACTGCACCTCAAGAGACTCAGGTGCGGCTTTGCTGTGCCGGAGGCGCAGAATTCGCGAACGGTAAGGTTTATCTAAGTTGACAATATTAGCTTGTTCGGCAAAGAAGGTCAGGCTGTCGGCGGTAAAGAGGGGAACAGGTCGCTGCCAAAAGTGCAGGTGAACATACCAAGCAGGCTCCGCTGCGGCTTGCTGCTGGTTGTCGAATTCCCCTGCCATATACTTTGCTAAGGTCAGGAGTTCAGGAGAAACGCTCATAGTAGTCAGTGGCGATCGCTATTGGTCGAATTAGTATTCAGCAAGGTTAAACAGGAAAGATACTAAAGATCAAGTTACCAGGGTAGCGATCGCTACTATCAACATGTAGGGTTTGGGGGAAACTATAGAACCCCATCCTCGTTACTCTCAATTGTAGATAGAGCGTGGCGCTGTGTGGTCTATAGATGATGGAATCAGCAGGAGTCTTAGTGCTGATGGCGAGCAGGTTCGGGGCAATTTTCCCCGCTCATTGTCTCACTTCCCTAGGCAAAACCTAACTCAAGCTGTGCGCCGGAGCGATCGCATTTCTTGGCAAAGGACGTGATTAGCGAGACAATGGGAAATAGTTGCCCATTTTATGTCTCCACCCGTGAATAACGTTCGCACTGTCTCGGATACCAAGCGGGATTTTTATAAATACCATACCCGTCCCATTAACTCGATCTACCAGCGAGTGGTAGAAGAATTAATGGTGGAAATGCACTTGCTTACAGTTAATGCTGATTTTCACTACGACCCCATCTATGCCTTGGGGGTTACCACATCCTTTAACCGCTTTATGCAAGGATATCGACCGGAGCGGGACAAGGACTCGATTTTTAATGCCTTATGTAAAGCGGTAGGAGATGATCCCGAACGCTATAAACAAGACGCCGAGAAAGTTCAGTCTTTAGCAAATAGCTTGACAGAACAGGAATTAATCTCTTGGCTGAGTAATCCTACCCCTAGAGATGATACGGGGAACTTGTATGAGTCTATACAGGAGATCGCCAACAATCCGCACTTTAAGTACAGCCGTCTCTTTGCCGTTGGTTTCTATACCCTACTAGAAACAGCAGACTCAGAGAGCGTCAAAGACGAAAAGGAACGGAATCAGGCGATCAAACAAGTTGCGGAAGCATTGCATTTACCCCAGGAAAAAATGCAAAAAGACTTAGAACTGTATCGCAGTAACCTAGAAAAATTTTCTCAGGCACAACTAGTTTTGCAAGAAGCCTTAAATGCTGACCGCAAAAAGCGGGAGAAGCTTGCTCAAGAAAATAATCAAGCCACACCATCAGCAGACAATTCTCAGGAATCCGGGGCTTCTAAAAATGAAGCACCCTCTTCCTAAGTGACTTTTAAAGTAGGCTCTGTAGACGCTGAATAAGTTGTTCTGCTGGGATGACGCCCTCAAACCGCTCTACAGGTCGTTGATCTTTAAAAAGCACTAGAGTTGGTAGGGCATGAATTTCATACTGACTGGCGAGGTCAGGATACTTATCTGTGTCAATTTTCACCACTTGTAAACGGTCTTTCATTTGAGCATTTACCTGCTCCAAAATCGGACTCATCATCTGGCAAGGGCCACACCAAGTTGCGTAAAAATCGACTAATACAGGCACAGTAGAGCCAGTCAGTAAATCGGGGAAACTATTGAATTGCTTTTTGGTTGCCATATCAAACGATGGGTGATTTCTTCTTACAGTTTAAGGTTGGGACTGGAGATTAAGGCTTGGGGTGTGGAGATTGGCAAGAGCGCTTAGCGATGAACCCTGATTTTAGGAGTAATGTTTGCCTAGCCAACCATCACTAACTAGTGACTCAGGGCTAATCTCAGCGGACAATAGACAACTGACAAAGAGCAAAGAGGAATTGTTGATGAACGCACTAGAAGCAGGTCAAGCACGATTAAACGACCGCGTCGCGATTGTCACGGGGGCTTCGCGAGGTATTGGTCGGGCGATCGCCATGGCATTGGCAGCTGAGGGAGCAAAGGTTGTGGTGAACTATGCCAGTTCCAGTACAGCAGCGGATGAAGTGGTAGCCGCGATTGGGGACATGGGAGGAGAAGCGATCGCCCTGCAAGCCGATGTTTCCCAAGCCGAGCAGGTCACTGCCTTGCTCAATACAGTGATGGAAAAGTACAGCCGTGTCGATGTGCTGGTGAACAATGCCGGGATTACCCGCGACACGCTGCTGCTGCGGATGAAACTGGAAGATTGGCAGGCGGTCATTGATCTGAACCTAACAGGCGTTTTTTTGTGTACCCGTGCTGTTAGTAAAGTGATGCTGAAGCAGCGCAGTGGACGGATTATCAACATTACTTCTGTTGCTGGACAAATGGGCAACCCTGGTCAGGCAAACTACAGTGCCGCCAAAGCTGGTGTGATTGGATTTACCAAGACGGTTGCCAAAGAATTAGCCAGCCGCAACGTTACCGTTAATGCGGTTGCACCCGGCTTTATTGCCACTGACATGACCAAAGATGTGAAATCAGAAGAAATTCTGAAATTTATTCCTCTGAGTCGCTTCGGTCAACCGGAAGAAGTCGCCGGGATGGTGCGTTTTTTGGCGGCTGACCCTGCGGCGGCTTACATTACTGGGCAAGTCTTCAACGTCGATGGCGGCATGGTCATGGCGTAGCGATCGCTGCTGTGCTGAGTGAGGTTAAACTCGCCCACCCAGGGAAAATCTTTGTGTAACCTAACAAAGTTTACGCCTATATAGGAGTGTCCATTTGTGGTTTCATCTTTTTAGCCTCCACATTTTGGATCGGTTTTTAATGAAATTTCGGCGAACTCGACGGCAACGCTTTAAATTCTTGCCTTGGCTGGGGCTATTCCTGCTGTGCTGCTTGCTGACGGCAACAACACCGACGTTAGCTCAAACAGCAGAATCTCCCTCTGTTGATACCTTACGAGAGGTACAAAAGCATCTTGACCAAGAGCGAGCCATATTCTCCAAAGAAAGCGATCGCCTCACAGATATCGAAAAAGCCGCCCAAGGCTATCTAAACAACCTAGGAAATCAAGTCCAAGCCACAGAGACGCAAATCCAAGACTACAACTTTCAAATTGAGCTAGCCAATAAACAGATACAGGAAATCCAGGAAGATTTAGCGATCGCCGAACAAGTATTTTCCCAAAAACAAACTGCAACCATTGCCCGCCTGCGTTTTCTGCAACGCCAACAACTATCAACCCAGGGTTGGGACATTTTGCTCAAAAGCCAAAACTTCAATGAATTCCTCAATCGACGAGAACGCTTAAAGCGAGTGTATCAAGCCGATCAGGAAATTTTGCTCAACTTAAAAGCGGCGGCGAATGACATTCAAATCCAAAAGCTGGCAATTGAACAACAAAAAAATCAAATTGCCCTCCTTAACCAACAACTCCTGGCACAAAAAGCCGAATACGAAAAACAGTTTGTTGTCCAGCAGCAGCTCATTGAACGTCTCAACTCAGACCGACTTGCTCTTGATGCCGCACACGCTCAACTCGTCAAGGATTCACAAAACATTGGCATCTTGATTCAACAAAAAGTTACAGCGGCAAACAAAGCCAGGTTGCCTGGAGGGATAATTATTCGCGGGACAGGTCAGTTAAGCTATCCCAGCGACGGCACAATTACCAGTAGCTTTGGCTGGCGGAATCATCCCGTTTTGGGCTACGGACGCTTTCATGCAGGTCTTGACTTTGGTGCCAGCTATGGCAGCACGATTCGCGCCGCAGACAGAGGAACGGTAATTTTTTCCGGTTGGTATGGGGGCTACGGTTATGCGGTGGTAATCGACCACGGTGACGCCATAGCGACGCTTTATGGTCATGCCAGTAAGCTTCATGTGAGTGAGGGACAAACTGTGGAGAAGGGGGAAGCGATCGCCGCTGTCGGCTCTACAGGACTATCGACTGGCCCCCATCTTCACTTTGAGGTGCGCCAAAATGGGGAACCTGTCGATCCACTGAGTTACCTCTGACCGCGTTGTTTCCAAAAATGCTATGATGGCAAAGACCAACAAGGGCACGTAGCTCAGGGGATAGAGCACCAGATTCCGGTTCTGGGTGTCGGGGGTTCAAATCCCTCCGTGCTCGTTAGAAATATCAAATTAGGGTTTTGGACATCCTTCCGTCGCTAGTCGTAGGTTAGCCTATTCCTGTAGGTTTAGCTCAAAACTAGAGCGGGAAAAATCTTCCGTAGCGCCGATATTCTGCCTGCGTTGCAGGTTGAGGTGGCTTTACAGGGCAAACAGCGCCTTTGTAGAGCCTCAGGCTCCGACGGAGGTAATATTCGCCTCTACTCATTCCCTTTCTCTCGGACTCCCTGAACAATGCGAGAAAGTTCATTCTTTTCGCTCACGGCAATGCGAGTGGGAGAACCGCTAATAATCCGTTCGTAGTTGCGGAAAGAATCTTTAATTTCTGGCCCAGCCTCGCTGATGGTGTACTCGCGAATGCCTTTGTCATGCCAAGAACCGCGCATCTTGAAGACATTGATTGCCCTAGACATTTCCCCGCGAATTTCTACATATTGCAACATCAAAATTGTGTCGGTAATGGTAGAAATATGAGAATCAGTAATGGAATGAGAGCCTAAAAACTGGTCTGTGGTGTTTGTAAAAAATCCTGTAATTTCCTCTTGCTTGGCATAACCCGTTACCCCAATCACAAATTGCCGAAAAGCGTTATGACTCACCCCTCGCGCTAACGCAGAAAGCGAGTCAATAGCAATGCGAGAGGGTTTGAACTCGGAAATTGCGGATTTAATAATTTGCAAATGATCTTCTAATCCCGATGATTCCGGATAAGAACAAAGCAGCTTCAACAAGCCTTTTTGTTCCATTTCTTCAAAATCAATTCCCCAAGAGTAAGCATTACGAGAAAGCTGGGCACGAGATTCTTCATAGGCGAAGAGAATGGCGCGTTCTCCTCGAGCACAGGCTTCTTGCAAAAACTTACTGACGAGGAGAGTTTTACCTGTACCTGTGGCACCTGTGGCAAGAATAATAGAGTCTTTAAAGTAGCCACCACCGCACATTTCATCTAATGTTTTTACGCCTGAAGATACGCGGATATTAGAAGAACGCTGGGTCAGTTGCATCGCGCCTAAGGGGAAGATATTAATACCTTCTTGAGTAATGGTAAAAGGATATTCTCCCTTCATATGGGTGGTGCCGCGCAGTTTCAAAATCTCGATGGTGCGGCGTCGGCGTTCCCCCTCCAAAACATTGCGGACAACAGCAACGTTGTCGGAGACAAATTCTTCTACCCCAAAACGGGCAACTTGACCGTATTCCTCAATTCTTTCGGTTGTCATCACGGTTGTCACCCCAATTTGCTTGAGGCGTGCAACTAAGCGAAAGATTTCCCGGCGGACGACTGACGCGGCCTCGTATTGTTGAAAGACAGCGGTGACAGAATCTATGGAAACCCGTTTGGCTTTATATTTCCGAATAGCGTATTGAATGCGTTCAATTAAGGCAGAAAGGTCAAAGTTTCCTACAACTTCTTGCCCTTCTGGATCGGGAGATGCATCGAGGATAAATAGCTTACCTTCGTCAATTAATTCCTGTAAGTCCCAACCAAAACTATGGGCATTTGTAATAATGTCTTGGGGAGACTCTTCAAAGGTAATAAATATGCCTGGTTCGTCAAAATAGTTAATACCGTTGTAGAGGAATTGAACGGCTATTAAGGTTTTTCCGGTACCTGATGTTCCACTTACTAAGGTTGTTCTGCCGAGCGGTAAGCCACCATGACTAATATCATCGAAGCCTTCAATCATGGTACGGATTTTTTTGATGCCTTTGAAAACCGCTTTTTCTTTGTTCTGATCAGTGGGATTAATTTGAGTCATTATTAGGCGCTAAAATACGTTATTAAGAAGTCTCGATATAACTACTGAATTGATGCAAATCCAGTTATCATAATAGCTCAAAAGTTATAATTGAAAATTAGTAAGGATTTAAGAACCTGTTTCATTTTCACGCAACTCTTCATAAAGTAAATCTAAACCGATCAAGACTTTTTCCCGATCGGAAAGGTCACCAATAATTTTATGAACTGGCGGCGGCAAAACTTTTGATAAAGTTGGAGTTGCCAATATTTTATCTTCTTCAGCGAGTTGAGGGTTTTTTAGGACATCAATAACTTTCAAGGCATAAACTCCTTGAAACTCCTGTTCAAGGATATCTTTGAGTGTTTTTAAAGCCCGTACAGAGTTGGGAGTGTTCCCAGCCACATAGAGTTTGAGAACGTAAGTTTTCTTTAGCGGACTCATACTAAATTTAAGGTTTGGATTTATTGTTTTTAATTAGCTGTTTTTGAAGTTTAGTTCGTCACTCATTGGCTGTTCTCTAGGAATTGAGCGGCGGTACATTTCACACAGGTGAGCAATTATATCAATTAATGTTAAGCGATAGTCCAGCAATATGTCTTCGCTTCTGTTTTCTAGTTGAAGCTGCTTAGAAAATTCCTCGATCAATTCCATGTGAATTTCTACAATATGAGAAACTGGAACGTCGGCAAAAAATATCCTATCGACGAAATTATCAATTTTTTGGTTTAGAGCATTATCTGGCAAGAAGTACTCAAGCAGGATTTGTCGATACTCAGCTTCTAGATGCTCTAAAAGCTGTTGCTTTTCGCTATCAGGCAGATGACGTAAGAATTGTTGGGGATTTCTCTTGTAGTACACACCTAGGTATCCTAGTCGCTCTTGCAGTTTGTCTGACAGCCGACGCTGCTGCTGTTGGATGAAATTTTGGGTTGAGAGCGATCGCTGCAAATCATCAGTATCGTCGAACTTAGGAAGGATACAGGTGGGTGCGAGATTGAGAAATTGCGCGATCGCCTGATCAATAAAAGACTTAATGTCACTCCCTTGCGTCTGATCAAGGCGCACCTCTGCTGAGTGAAATAGATGGGTTGCGGGCTTGGGAGAAGTATGAGGTTGGGCGGTGGAGAGCGTCAACAAAGAGGATTTACCAAAATCGCTGCCCGTGGTTGGAGTGAAAATTACGACAGGTAAGAGGATACCTTGCTCCTGTAGGTAGTTGAGCGTCGGTAGGAGCGAGCGATCCTCCTGCACAACTAAACAATCAAGCTGTTGCTTATATTGCTCAACAGTCTTAAAAAAATCCTTTTCCGATTCAGTGAAGTGTAACTGATAACGATCGCCATGCAAGCACTGCCTCAGAGATTGAGCCAGTGACCCAGAGTACACAAAACTACAGATGGTAAGTTGAGAAGGCAAAGTAAGAACCGACCAAGAAACAAATAAGTGGCTGGCAACATCAGATCATGTAGAAGCGATCGCTTCAGATGAAAATCAGTGTTGTAATACTTAACATGATTTCAAATCATCTCAGAAATGTAAGTAATTGTAATTGCTTTGTCCTATCCCCCCCCGATCGAGAGCAATAATTAAGCAGTAGTTTGTAAAAGTGAGCTGAAAGACCGTCTTCCAAATTGGTTAACTATTTATCAAACTTTTAATAAGGATGTGCAACTGCATTAGCGCTTCCTATCACGTATAACCCAATCGATCATGCCCACATCCACTCTCAGTCTAAAAGAATTTACTAAACCCGTTGCTTATGCCGAGCCAACAACTAGGCTAGCTGACGCGCTGGAAATTCTGCGCTCCTCTGGGTGCGACACTTTGGTTGTGGTAAGCAAGCCGCGACATCCATTGGGAGTATTAAACCTCCACAGCCTCCTGATTGATCTGCTACCCCCTCACCCTGGTCAGGCAGAGGCTATCGATGTTCAGGCTCCCTTGTCTGAACTCCAGTCGCCTCACATCGAGACTTTAGCAATTTTATCAGCCCAGCTCCCGTTGAGTCAGTTTTGGTCAGAGGTTCAGAACCGTCCCGAGCTAGCAACAAACCAGCCTTGGGGAATCATCAATCCCGACGGCAGTATTGTGGGGCTTTTAGATAGCAAGCGCTTATTGCAGTATCTAGCAAAAACCCAGCGCGATCGCTCCCCCATAGCCACCCCAGCAATTGAGGAGGGTGAATCATCCCCAATCCCGCTTCTCAATCCCCTAATGCAACTGCTGGAACAACTGCCTCTACCCCTCATGCTGCACACCAGTACAGGGCAGTTGCTAACTCGCAATCGCCTTTGGCGACAAGAAATTGGACTGATACCAGAACTAGAATGGCTCGATCGTCAGGCGGCGGAGGTTAATCTTACCCCGTTGGAATCATCGGCTAACGAGGGCTATGAAGCAGCAGAGCCTTTAGAGCCGCCTTATGGCATGAGGGACGATGCGCCTACGGCAACCGCGTCCAGACTCAGGGTGATGACATCCGTATCAAGACTCACCCCCACAAGTAGTCCGACCTACTGGGAAGCCTCAGCGGTCATATCTGACACCCAAAACCCCATCGGCAAGCGTACCTGGCAATTCGTCAAAGTACCACTATCGGATTGGGTTGCCAAACAAGCAAGCCAATTTAGCCTGCCTCTGAGTCCTAACTCTCCTTCCCTAACGCCTGACCTTTACCTGGTGATGGCAACAGACATTACAGAGCAGCAGCAGCTTGCCAAAGAATTGGCGGCAAAAAATGCCGATTTAGTCCAACTCAATCGCTTTAAAGACGAATTTTTAGCCTGCATCAGCCACGAACTCAAGACTCCCTTAACCGCAGTACTCGGTTTGTCCCAGTTGCTCAAAGAGCAAATGCTGGGCAAACTCAACGACCGTCAAGCCCGCTATGCACGTCTGATTCATGAGAGCGGGCGTCAGTTGATGGGCGTCGTCAATGACATTTTGGATTTGACTCGCATGGAGACGGGACAACTGAAGCTGACGCTGGAGCCTGTGCAGATTCGGCAAGTATGCGATCGCGCCTATACCCAGGCACTGCAACGATTGACGGAAAAAGACTCCCACTCTCAACACTCACCAATTGACACCCCCTTCACCCTGGAAGTAGAACCGGGTTTGGAGTCAATCGTGGCAGATGAATTGCGCTTGCGCCAAATACTCGTGCATTTGCTCTCCAATGCCATCAAGTTCACCGATCTGGGAGGCAAAACTGGATTAAAAGTCAGCCGTTGGCAAGGGTGGATTGCCTTTACCGTGTGGGACACAGGTCTGGGCATCCCCCCCGAAAAACAGCACCTCATCTTTCAAAAATTCCAACAGCTCGAAAATCCCTTAAACCGTCGCTTTGAGGGCACAGGCTTAGGGCTGGTGCTGGCTCAACGCTTGGCACACTTGCACGGTGGCGATGTCTCCTTTGTGTCCCAAATCGACAAGGGCAGCGAATTCACTCTGCTTTTGCCACCTTGTCCCCCCCCATTAGCGGTGACGCCTGAAGCTAATGGCGATCGCAAAAGAGCCAACCATCGCCTTAGTAGTAGCAGTAGTAACCGCTTAGTCTTAATTGTCGAGGCGGTGCCGCAGTACATCGAGCAATTGACCCAACAGCTCAAAAACTTGGGCTACTGGGTAGTCGTTGCCCGCTCCGGGACAGAAGCAATCGAAAAAGGACGCCAATTACAACCTTGCGCCATCTTGCTCAATCCCCTACTGCCCCTGCTTTCTGGCTGGGATGTCCTCACCCTCTTCAAATCTGACCCTCAAACTCGCCATATTCCCATCCTTGTCACGGCAACCCAGGCAGAAAAACAGCGGGCGCACCAAAACAAAGCCGATGGCTTCTTGAGCTTGCCTGTTCGGGAAGATGCCTTACTGCAAAGCTTGAACCGCATCACCAAGCACCAGCCTAGCTTGCATAATAGTTTGACGATTTTGTATCTCACTAACGGCGACAGCAAAACTCCTTACCTATCCCGTACCTCAACTGAGCCAGTTGCTGTTGGTGTGACGGAGGTTGGGGAGGCTGTAGCTCCGACATTACAGTACGATAACCGCCCCGACTTATACGAAGCCCTCGATCATCAGCCTTCTCCTTTGAGTTCTCATTGTCGAGTTCTCGAAGCTGACGATTTAGAGCAAGCCGAATTGTTAGCGCGGGTGTGGCATCCAGATGTGGTGGTATTGGAGAACGTGGGTCACTTCGATCCCGTGAGTTATCTAGAACAGTTGAGCCAGTATAGCGGTTTAGCCTCTCTTCCCCTGGTGACCCTGGACTATCAAACGACAGAAGCCGCCAATCACGTCACAGGTCTTGCGGTGTTTCCCTGTTTAGCCCCCAATGATCAACAAAAGACTTCTGCCTTGTTGCAGGTTATCCAAGTAGCAGCAGGTATCAGTTGGCAACCCAGTATCTTAGTCTTGGAAGCGGGAACACTGCCCGTTTCCGTCCCGACTCTGGAATGCGACCTGCTCCCAGAAAATCTAGAATTGAGCGATCGCCAACCAAGCTGCACCACGCTTGACAGTTTCCATCCGGCTAGTGAGTGGCTGCAAGCCCTGACTCACTACCTGCAAACTGCTGGTTATCGAAGTTCCTTGTCGCGCTCTTGGGCGGAAGTGTCCCATCAACTGCAAGAGCAAAATGTTGACTTGCTACTGATTGATTTAAAAGACACTCCCACCCATCCCGATTTGTTGGAGGAGCTAATTTCACTGATTCAGCTCCCTAAGCGACCGCCTATTCTTGTCCTCGATCGCCGCTTGGATGCCCAACCGTTGGTGCTTGCTAAGGCAACTCCTTCTTCACCGGAGTTAGAGCCGTTGTTGAACGCTGTCGCTACCCAAATTCTGCGAGGACATTCTCAGTCAATGGCAGAGTTGTTAGAGGTGATCAAGCAGATGTTGAATTGACGTGATGGTAATGAGCGTAACTACCGTTCATGCAGTTGTCGGCATCCATAACTTTATCTTGGTCGTGTTTTACACGGGTCAGACTCAGGTTTGGCAGTTCCGAGTCGTCTCTGCTGGTGGCGCTGTATTTGGAGAGCAAAAGATTTACTTTAGTGCCGAAGCTGCATTAAAAGCCGGACGGGAGTGGATTGAGGCGGGAAATTGAAAAGCGATCGCTCTGTTGGGTTTTCCTGAAGAAAGAGCGATCGCTTTTTCATTGACTAATATTTGGGTTGTATGTGGGCAAGTTCGACAATTGGAGTCTGTAACCAATCTTGAGAATCGAACGATTACAGCCTTGGCATGGGATGGCAACGCCAGCAGTTTGTGGGTTGGGACAGATTTGGGGTTATTTCGCCTGGTGAGTCAGGATAATGGCTGAAAGATAGTTAATGAATTCAACGTCCACAACAGTGGCTTAGGGGCAAATCGAGTGAATGCGATCACGATTAGCACGGGTGAATCTGGCGAGACTAACTTGTGGGTAGGAACGCCTTGCGGATTGAGTTGTTACAGCTATTAACGTGAGTATGGTGTAGCGCACAACAAGATAATGTGTTTTCATAGGTAAACTAGGCTTGACTCTTGAAATGAGCTAATTTAAGCATCTCCCCTTGCTAGGAAAATGCGGATTGGCGACGAGCCTTATTCTTGATATTTGAAGCCAGATTTCGGAAAATATGGAAGTTTTGTTCAGTGCTGAAGTTATAGGAAACATTGTTGGAGCAATTTTGTCGTTCTTGTTCGGCATTCTTGTTGCCTATGCATCACAAATTTTAGGAGATAGGCGTCGAAGAGTACAAATTACGTACTCTAGAAAGATAGAAATTCCATTAACATTAGCAAGAGAAGAGCTTAAAAACAAACTTAAGATTTATTATGAAAACACAGAAGTTGACACTCTTTATTTCTTCAATTTAAAAATTGCAAATACAGGAAAAATAATTGTTAAAAACCAGATTTTTAGATGTGTATTTGCAGAAGGTACAACATCTATCGATCCGACTTTTCCCAAAATATCTACTATTCCTAAACATGAGGTAGGGCCTGTAATTCCAGATCAGGACGTGAATAGAATAAATGAGTATCGTTATACAATTGAAACACTAGGAGTAGGACAAATTGTAAGCATTGATTTTCTAACAGTCGGGAATAAAACAAGTGACTTTGAAGTTATATTCAAACCCAATCAAGAAGTTAACTTTTTAGAAAAAAATGTTATTTCCGAATCTCTTACGCTTGAAAATCATCTGTTCAATGTTATTACTAGTTTGCCCTTATTTTACGTTGTTGTGCAAACTGCATCTCTCATACCTTTTATAGGGGGAGGGCTAGGGGCAATTGCAGGTTTGCCTATCATCTTAAATGCTTTACGGTCACTCCCTAGTGTAATTTCTTTTATTGTGCAAAGTATGCAACATCCAAAAAGTAAGTATAATATTAATATTGCTACAGGAACAGATATCAGTATTGGTGATAATTATCAGAAACAGAACACCTAATATCAAAGTTACAAGGCTAAAGTTCGGATGATCTAGAGCATAATAGCTCTGCCATAAAAGAGTGCTTATTATAATTATCCTAGCTTATTGTGATTGTGGAACAGGCTACACTGAATAATTAATAACAAGGGCTATAGCTGCCTCCTGGTAAACTTGTCTCAAGACCTCAGATAGAGTCACAACAGGTTCTTGGTCTGGTGGCTGCAAAGGAAGCAAGAATTGGGGAATTGATTCGCGCACATTAAACGGGTAGAGTTCAGCTTCGGGACGGAGATTAGCCCGACTGACCAGAATGCGGTAGTCTGAGCGAATTGCTTCTGCCATTGGCATAAAGTTCCCCGTCCTCAGCAGATCGATTTCAACTGGACAATCAATGACTCGGTTAACCCAGATGAGGCAGTCGCTAGGGGGACGGCTGTTCTGGGGGCAAGGCTGTGCGGCTATTTAGCCACTTCCCGTCCTGCTAGAGAGGTTCGGGTCAAGATATTCAGGAGATGGAAGCAGTTGGCTCCACCGATGAGGTAGCCATCCTGGTACAGTTTGATCCCCTCAGCGATCGCGAACACACCTATCGCATCTATATCCGTCCCCAGAGCGAACAACGAATTATCGAAAACATCCCGGAACAGAACACGGGCGATCCTCGCTCCTTACGGGATTTCATCATTTGGGGAATTGAGAATTTAAATACCGAGAAGAGGCATTACCTGCGTCATCAACCATTTAGGCACATAACCAATTAGGATGCCAATGGTGAGGGAGAAAGCCCAACCACTCAGCATGAGACCGAGTAACTCTGGCTGTTGGGGAAAAACAACGGGAAGGGATTTTCCGACTAGGAACATAGCCAGCGCCACCCATGGGGATAGCTCACCTAGCTCAAATCCCATTTTGACCGCTGCTACAGTAACAACGACCAGCGACATATAAAACAATGGCATCATCTGGACAGAGATCAGCTCAAGCATGCTAATTCACCTCAAAGTAACCGTTGATTGTAGCTAGCCGAACTGGAAGGAAATACGTCATGTTGAGGTTGAGTAATTCGGAGTTTCAGGGCTAGCTTTTTTCCTCGACCGATCATCTTCAACCTCGCCGGGATCTAGGAATCCTTGCTTCCCATTAGGATAGATGGCGACAACTTCCTGGGGTAAGACACGGATCAACTCATAACCACCAGCCACCTCTAGAGTTCGGTATTGATTGGGCTGAAGTCCGATGCGGCTTATATCTTTTGGACGCCCCAACATTAAGAAGGATGTTGGTTCTTTCTCTTGCTGACTGGTGCTGGTGATGTACTCTGATACGCCTTCTGGTGAGAGGTAAATTACCGACCGCTGGCTGTAAAAGACGACACTGGGCTTTTTGAAGCCCACCATAATTAGCTCTTCCCGTGGTTTTGCCTCCTGAACGGCGCTAAATGACAGTTGCCGTAGTGGGAGCTGACGTTGAGTATCGATCAGGAAATAAGCCGGAGTCAACATAAAGATGAAAAACGCAATAAACCCGACAAAGTTGACACTCCAAAGCCAACGCCACCACGAGCGCCTTAGCAAACAAATTGTAGCGGCGATCGCTGTTAATGACCAAATAACGCCACCACGCCAGGGCAACCCGATTTGTTGCACCTGCTCAACTAAGTTAGGTGCAGCCGGATCGGGGCCAATTAAGCGAGGCATATAGAAACTTGCCGCCGCCACCGCGAACAAAAACAGCACATTAACAATGCCACTGATTAGGAGTGCTGAGTCCTGAGTCCTGAGTCGGGGAGAAAGTATGAAGGATGAAGGATGAAGTATGAAGGGTAAGAGGTTCTTCCCCGCTCCCCCGCTCCCCCGCTCCCCCGCTCCCTTAGCTTCTCCTACGCGAGAAATTTCCTCACTCCACAGCAGGGCGACTAAAATTGCGGCGGCTGGCATTAGGGGAAGAACATAGCTAGGGAGTTTGGTGACGGCAATGGAGAAGAAGCCAAAAATGCCCCCAAACCAAAATAGGGCAAATAGACCTAGGTGAGTTGAGCGGGGAGCCGCACGCCATCGTTCGCGTTGCCAAAACCGGATGCGGGCGATCGCTAACGGCAAATAAATCGACCAAGGAGCAAAGCCAACTAGCACGACGAGAAAGTAGAAATACCAGGGAGCGGAGTGACCGTTGACAACGTTGGTAAAGCGCTCAACGTTGTGATACCCAAAAAATGACTCAATGTAAGTTTTCGGGTTTGCCAACGTGACTAGGACGTACCAGGGCAACGCGATCGCGACAAAAATTAAGCCGCCCCGTATTGGTCGCGTTTCCTTTAAAACCTCCCAGAACTTTCCCAGGTAAAGCAGGAACGCACCCACAACCAGCACAGGTAGGACAATTCCCACTGGCCCTTTAGTTAAAACCGCGAGGGCAGATAGGACGTAAAACGCCAGATACCAAACTGATGAGGGGATGGGGGTATGGGAAATGGGGCGAAGGTCTTCTCTCCCTGGCTCGTTCTGGGCATAACCGATAAAAAAGCACAACAGCGCCATGCCGATACAAGCACTTAGCAGCATATCGGAGACACCCGTATGCGCCCAAACAATCGTTTCTGGGGTGAAGGCGATGATCGCAGAACCCAGCCAAGCAGAGAGCCACAATTGACGCTGACGCGCTCTGATTTTTAGAGGTTGACGGCTGGAATCATCTGACTGAACAGCAGCCGGACGAGTAAAGCCAAAATATCGCAGCGTGTAGAACCCCAAAACCATCAGCGCGATCGCCGCGAGTGCCGAAGGGAGTCTGACAGCCCATTCATTAACCCCAATCAGTTTGTAGGCGATCGCCTGAGTCCAGTAGATCAAGGCGGGTTTATCAAACCGCGTCTCCCCATTGAAGTAAGGGGTAATCCAGTCACCCGTTTCTAACATCTGACGAGAAGCTTCAGCAAACAAGGGTTCCGTCTCATCCACCAAACCGATGCTGCCCAAATTCCACAAAAAAGCCAAAGCGCTGATTAGTAGCAACCACAGAACCGAAAACCCCCAGGCGATCGCTGGTTGTTTCTCATAGGATTTCCACCAATCCATTACCGCGTACTTCACCCTAAAGTCCATGCAACTCCCGCTTTACCCATTCCGGATCAGCAAACTCAATAAAGCGCAACAATTAGTTTAATCTAGCCGTAAACGTAACAGTTACTCCTATTGAGTGAGCCGATTTCCTTGACTTGGCTAAGGTTAGCAAGTTCCAGAGCAAAGCGGCTCATCCTCCAATTCCTTGGGATCAGGATGTGGGGTGAGGGCAATCCCGTCAGAGTCAATCAGCACTGAACGAGTAAGCGCTGATAACTATCTAACGTTTGCAGCGTTGTCGCTTCGAGTTGACGACGATCAATTGGCTGAAAAAATTTGTCGAGTAGATTGAAGTCGGCAACATAATTGCCCATCTGCATTCCCACAGGTTCTAGATGCTTACCGCTGATATTTTGAGCTGGGATAGATTGCTCTTTGAGGAGGCGATCGCAAGTTTCCCTAGCAATATCGTCATCTTGAAAACGGATAACCTCCATCAGGTTAAAAGATTGGCTACGAGAGACTAACTTATGAGTTTGTTCAATAGTGGGAAAGACTTGCACACCCAGACTTGCAAAAGACTTTGCCAAAGAGCGAATGGGAATAGCGTCGTTAAGGTCTGTAATCACGGGAGCAATCAACAATGAAGCTTCATTGGCGATCCCAGGTGTACCAAAATCTATTGATCTTCCTGTCCACTGCTGAATATCCTGTTCGATTTGCCTCAATTGCAACGATAGACGTTCGATGCCAGATTGAATGACTTGATATTGAACCGGATCAACGGCGATCGCTTCCATGCAAGCTTTCACTCTATCTAAGCCATCGTTAAGGATTTCTAGCAAAATTACATATTTGCATCCTAGACTATGTCCTACCCAAACATAGTTAGAGGATTTGAGGTAAATCTCATAGTCGTAGACTTGTGAATTGCCATATCCAGTGATGTGGTTGATGATCTCTTGACGAACCCGATAATGTTCTTCAAGTAAATCAAGCGCCACAGACCAATGATGCATCGTAAAGCGAAAAGGCAGGGCAATAATCGTGTAGCCTGCATCAAATAAAGTATTGAGAAAATAGCGATAGTAGACGGTCGGAACACTCCCAAAAAAAGCGCCACCAATAAACTGAATAATTCCTTTAGGTTGGGGGTGAATAGCGACCCAACTATGAAACATGGGCTGAAATTTGAATATTCTTTTGTTAGGAGTCATTTAATAAGTTCCAGTACTTAAAGATATAGTCAAATATTGGCACTAATGAAACTTTGAAAAGTCACCCTCGTGGGTACTGTCTCCATCCATAAAATTTTGCAAACTATAAGGAGAACGAACTAAGTGACAGGAGAAAAAATTCAATGGCTATTTCCACTACTGTTTCTAGCTATGAACTGTTGGTAAAAGCTTTGGTACAACCAGAGGCAGATATTTTAGGGGCAGGTCGCACGATTATCCAGGGATATTTCTTGTCCATCAGCAACTTGAATACGAATAGTGCCGTCAGTTTGCGACTGAATTTCAGAGCACAAACGCCTGATCTTAACAGTCTTCCCGTGATAGCTTTTTGGGATATTAATGGCGTTAATGAATTCTTGAATCCAATAAGTGCGATCGCCACAAATCGAACCTATCAAGTGACAGTTGGTGCGGGAGATACAGGACTATTTATTCTGCAACCTGATGTGCGCGATCGCGGCATTGTAGAAAATGCTAATTTTGAGTTGCGGGGATATCTAACTACATCCTTAAGTGCCCCCTTTGGTTCCACTTCCTATAACCTGCTGTTGACGCCTCAGCAGCGAGGAACCTTCTTACCAAATGGCTTCCGTATTCCAGCAAATCCGCCCAGAGGTACGAATCGCCTAGACTTTGATCAATTGGCGTATACTCTCCCAACCGCAATGGGTGGCGCGCAAGTAACATTGAGCCAGATCAGATTCCCCAACTTTCCCATCGGAACTATCCAGATTCCGGAACTGCTGGAACTAGATCCGGGACTGTTGCAAATCATTCGTGAAAACCCGAATCTCCTTAACTTGAATGGCAATAATGGAGTTTCTGCGGTTGGGCGCAGTCTGGAAAATGGGGCGATCGCCGCTCAGAGTGAGAGCCTACAGCAGGTATTGAGCCTGATGAGTGAGCGCATTGAAGGCATAGAAAAACAGATATCTACTGCCTCGTCAACCCCCTCTCCTATAGCGTGACGAACGCCTGAAATTTGTTTAGGGTAAAAGTTTATATTCCTTAAAGCGCAAAAATCCTGCCTTTCTGCTTCATTTCTAGCGGAGGGGCTGCTTCTTTTTGAAGAGCGCGAGCGCACTCTTCAATCTTCTTTTTGTTGAAAGCGCGATCGCGATCATCCCTCACGCCTTAGAATCAAAGTCGTCTAGCCCTCGATAGGGATTTTTTGTGAAAACCGACTCCCTGTTCTATCGACTTTTTCAAAGTGCGCCTACCATCTTCTTTGAGCTAATTGGGCAATCTCAAAATCAAGCCCAAGGCTATGTCTTTCGCTCCGTGGAACTCAAGCAAACCGCCTTCCGGATTGATGGCGTCTTCCTACCACCTCAAGATGCTCCCAATCCCATCATTTATTTTGTCGAAGTTCAATTTCAAAAAGATGAGCAACTCTATCGTCGATTATTTGCTGAGGCATTTCTGTTTTTGCAACAAAATCCTCAGATAGTCGATTGGCAAGCCGTTGCCATTTACCCAACGCGAAGTCAAGAGCCTACTGATACCCAACCCTATCGCGCCCTACTCAATAGCCCTCAGGTACAACGCATCTATCTCGATGAACTAGGAGACATTCAGGAATTATCGGTGGAGGTTGGACTAGTACGGTTAATCGTCGAACCACAAGAGCAGACAGTGGTACAAGCCCAGCAGTTGCTTGCACGAGTACAGCAAACAAAGCCAACCCATCTGTCTCAAGAAGCCATAATAGAGCTAATTGAAACCATTGTGGTTTATAAGTTTCCGCAATTGAGTCGGCAGGAGATTGCAGCAATGTTTGGCTTGAGTGAATTAAAGCAGACGCGGGTTTACCAAGAAGCACTGGAGGAGGGGAAGCAAGAGGGGAAGCAAGAGGGGAGGAAACAAGAGGGCGTTGCACTGGTTCTCCGTCAGCTCAATCGTCGAGTGGGGGCGGTAGCGCCAGAACTGCAAGCCCAAATTGAAGCCTTATCCTTGGCTCAAGTGGAAGCCTTAGCAGAGGCGCTGTTAGATTTTTCTGGAGTGGAAGACTTGGTGAGTTGGTTAGATACTTTTTCCCAAGATTAAGGCATCGAGCAACCAAAAAGCGTACACACTAAGTTGTATTGGGGCAGGACACAATGTGCCTTCCCAGATGAAAAGTTATGGCGAAGGTCTAATCTCACTTCCCCAATCTACTGCTGCAAAATAAGCCGCCATTGCCCTGTTTGTTGTTCCCAAACTGGCTCTGGTGTTTCGCCCACAACATAAGGGCCCCAGTAACGGCGGGAGCCATCTTGGGCAAAGGCAACGAGAACATCCCCCGGCTTGAGCTGCAAGTCCTCTTGGGGAAGTGAGAGAATTAACCCTTGGAGGCTACCTTCTCCGGGAGCAAAATCCCAGTGGGCAGGCTCGTTGTAGTTGGATTCTGAGCCTCGCGCTAGCAAAGCTATCCGCACGGGATGTTCTGTGGGATTTCCTGCCCGGAACGCGCCTTGACGTGCTTCCTTGTTGGAGGGTTGCGGTTGCGGGCTGCTTGTGGGGGAAGGAGAAGGGAGAGTAGCCGACAGTTCGTCTGCTTTTTCCAACAGCGGTGAACCTGTTGTTTGGGCCTTGGGAACAGATACTGTCTTCGAGTTACCCGGTTCCACCCAAACTCTCACCTGAAAACTTGCCAGGAACAACACTACTAATCCCACCAATAATGCGAAAATTGCTACAGGATAAGCTGTAGATTTAGTAAATTTTTTCATAATTTTTAACGTCCAGAGTCTGCACCACTGCCTCTAAATAAGTGGGCGAGAATAAATCAAACTTTGTGTTGTCCTGTAAAATTCATTAAATTGCTTCGTAGTCAGGGCTGGAGCGCTATTTTGAGGGCTAGAGCCATCACTACAAACCTCTAATTATTTACATGTCCTACTTAATAACTATATTTACGTTTTAGAACTCGCATTGCGAGGGTTAATAGGGTTGATTTACCAGTAGTTTGTCTAACATTAGAAGTAAAGAGCAGGGATTATGCAAAATACTCGCCTAAATAATCTTTTTGATACGATCGCAGATCGCTTAGGACGCACCTTTCGCAATCCCTGGCGGCGGGTTTCACTCGTTTTGGTGTGTCTGCTGTTTGGGGTTTTTCTCGGAACCGCAATTCCTACAACCGCCGGACAGACATCCAACTGGGACGTGCTTACCGCTGGAGTGTTGATTATCTTTACGGAAACCGTGAGTCGATTCACCTACAGCAGGCGGCGTGGGGAATCTGCTAAAGGTTCTCCTCAGCGATCGCTACTAGCTGACATGGTGAATTCTCTAAAGATTGGGTTAACTTACAGTATGTTTCTCGAAGCTTTCAAGCTCGGTTCGTAAGGAATAAAATAGTTTTTAGTTAGGGGCTTTTAGTAACTGAAAATCAATCAAAAAATTTTTATTGTTTTTACATAGGGCGTTTGAGCGTTTTTTGCTCCTAGTAGCTAACACCAAATAACTCAGAAATCCTCTTAGCTTCTAGTCTAGCCCTTATGTTGCAACCGCAAGAATCGCGCCTTTCTATTCTCAATCGCTGGATGGCAGGAGGGACTCCAACCCCGGAGGACTGGGAACAGCTAGCCGCAGCGATACTGGCAGATGGGCAACGGGCAAAGGCATTGGCGATCGCGCCGGAGAATGTGTTGGAAGTCGTGCGATCGCGATCGCGTTTATTTCAGTCTACCTACTCTGATGTCCTGCAATACCAGCAACAGGAGCTGCACCAGCAAGATGATAGCGTACTAGAAACGCTGTGGGAGTTGTGGCTCCCCCTCGCCCAGCAGCTCGCCGCCTCCCAAGAGCAACTTGGACGACCCTTGATTCAGGGAGTTTTGGGAGGACAGGGAACAGGTAAAACAACACTAGCTGCAGTTTTGCGCTTGATTTTGGCAAAATTGGGCAAATCTACCCTTTGCCTATCCTTGGATGACCTATATAAAACCTACCGCGATCGCCAACGCCTGCAAGCCCAAGACCCCCGCTTACTCTGGCGAGGGCCACCGGGAACCCATGATGTCCCGATTGGCTTACAGATTCTCGACCAATTGCGACAGCCGCAGCAACAAGCTATTTTTGTCCCTCGCTTTGATAAATCTGCCTACAACGGAATTGGAGATAGAACCGAGCCAGAACGGGTAGAAAACGTTGATATTGTCCTGTTTGAAGGCTGGTTTGTCGGCGTCCGACCTGTTGACCCCGCTGTATTTGATGGCTCTACTCCTCCCCCGATTCAAACTCCTGCTGACCGAGAATTTGCGCGGGATATGAATGCCCAACTGCAAGCCTACTTACCCCTGTGGGAGCGCTTAGACCGATTAATGGTACTTTTCCCCGTAGACTATCACCTCTCTCAGCAATGGCGGCGTCAGGCAGAGCAGCAAATGATCGCCGCCGGAAAATCTGGGATGACAGATGCTGAGATCGATCGGTTTGTGGAATATTTCTGGAAGTCCCTCCATCCAGAGTTATTTATCACACCGCTGACGACCAATCCTCAGCTAAGTGATTTGGTAATTGAAATTAATGCCGATCATCGTGCGGGTGCAGTTTATAAACCAGAGTCTCAAGCTAGGAAGGATTAAATTAGGAGTAAAAGCGGGGGAGGAGGGAAAAATCAACTAAGTGATTTGTGATGTCAAAAAGTTCAAACACTAGCATCTCACAGTACTTTTTGCTTTTGGTAGCCCGTTACAAATTTATTCTGAGTTTTTGATGAGGAGATGAGGCGTGGTTGAGAGAAAGGATAATTTTTGCAGCTCTAAAGGTAAGCGGCGCTTACGTAAACAAGCAAAAGTCTATGGGCGTGATAGTGAAGAACGTTTTCGCTCTATCATTCAGGCGGCTGGAAGTGTGATTATTCTTTTAGACCTAGAACACCACATTTTGGAGTGGAATCTAGCAGCAGAACGCCTCTATGGTTGGTCGAGACAAGAGGTTTTAGGGCAAGACTATTTTGAAATGTTTCTCCCTGCTGATGTTCAAGAGCTGGTTGCAGCAGACCACCAAAAGGTATTGGCAGGAACGCCAACAAGAAACTTTGAAAATTTTGTATTCGCTCGCGATCGCAGCCAAAAATACGTGCAGTGGAATGCCGATCGCCTATTAGACGCCAATAATCAACCTGTTGGAGTTGTTGTTTGTGGGCAAGATATTACACTTCGCAAACAAGCAGAAGAAGAACTAAGCTTACACAATCAGGAGCTATTGGCATCAAAACAGAGCTTGGAGGTGCAAAATGAGCAACACACCGCCCAATTACAATGTTTATTTAATCTACTGCCTGACTATATTTTTGTCGTTGAGCGTCAGACGATGGCTATTCCGTTTTGTAATGACATCTTTGCTCAGGGAATTGGTTTTGAAAATCGGCAGCAGGTGGAGGGAAAAACAGTTTTTGAGTGTTTTTTAGCGGCGGATGCGGAATATTTTGCCAAGCAAAATGAGCAAGTGTTCAGCTCCAAAGAAACCCTACATGTACAAGAAACGCTGGTGTTACAGAATCAGACCTATCACTTTGATACGTTTAAGATCCCGGTTAAAAATCAACAGGGCGAGGTTTTGTCACTCTTGGCGACTTCCCGTGATATCACCGAGCTGATTGAAACCAAGCAGGCATTATCCGAACGTACCGCACAGCTAGAAACGGTGAACCGAGAACTCGACTCGTTTTCCTATTCCGTTTCTCACGATCTTCGCGCTCCTCTGCGACATATCAGCGGCTTTGTCGGTGCTCTTCGGCAACGATTGGAGGCAGCAGGCACCCTTGATGATAAGACAAAGCACTACCTGGATGTCATCCACAAGAGCAGTCATAAAATGGGCGAATTGATCGATGGATTGCTAACCTTATCCCGACTAGGACGCAAAGAGTTGGCATGTAATTCCGTCGATTTGGCTCAACTGGTGGCAACGGCAATCCGGTTAGTCAATACGACGACCCCTAGGGAGAGAAAAGCAAGTCAAATCGAGTTTCAAGTAGGGGAGTTACCACTCCTGATGGGAGATGAAGCCCTGTTACAGCAAGTCTTTAGTAATTTGATTCACAATGCGGTGAAGTTTAGCCGCGATCGCCACCTAGCTAAAATTGAGATCGGTTCTCTCGCCGATGGCACAATTTTTGTGCGGGATAACGGGGTGGGTTTTCCCATGGAATATGCCGATCAGCTCTTTGGCGCGTTCCAGCGATTGCACTCACAAAAAGACTTTGAAGGCAGTGGAATTGGACTAGCAATCGTCCAGCGCATTGTACATCGGCATGGCGGTACAATCTGGGCGGATGCTAAGCCAGACCAGGGGGCAAGCTTTTACTTTAAACTGGGGCAAATGTTAAATGATACTCAGGATTAATCAACTACCCCAATGCGGAGAAGGTTAATCTTGGTTATGTTGGTAGCTATAGCAACGGTCAGACGAGTTAGGTTTATATGAATTTCCTAGAGATGTTCCGCCGGAATGTCTCTACCAGAGATGAATTATCCTTAGCGATGCGCCCACTGCTATATCTTTAAGACTTCATCTCGATAGACAATGGCACAACCGTCAACTCTGCATTTGTTGATTGTAGAGGATGTTTTAGAAGACGTAGAGCTGATTTTACTTGCCCTAGAAAGCGCAACCATGGAGTTTACCTATGATACCGCTGACACGGGTAATGTCTGCCAGCAGTTATTGCAAACCCAAGTTTATGATGCTGTCTTGTCGGATTATCGCCTGCCGGAGTTGAACGGCTTCCGGGCGTTGAGCTTGTTACAGCAATCCCAGCAAGAAATTCCGTTTATTTTGGTGACGGGAACCTTAGGGGAAGAGGCGGCGGTAGAGTGTATTAAGTCAGGGATGACGGATTATGTACTCAAAGACCGTTTGTTTCGTCTGCCCACAGTTTTAGAACGCGCCCTTCAGGAAGTTGAACTCCGTCGCCAGCAGCAAGCGGCGACGATCCGCATCCAGCAACAAGCGCAGCGGGAAACTATTATCAATCGCATTGTGCAGGCGATGCGCGAAACGTTAGTTTTAGATGAAGTACTGCAAACGACAGTGGATCAGTTGCATCAGGTGCTTCAGGTGAGTCGCTGTCTTATTTTTCAGCCTGACCCCAGTCACCAAATGCGGGCGAAATATGTGAGTGAAGCAACCGTGAAAGGGGAGAGTTTGCTGGGCGTTTATTGCGATTTTTATCGCTACTACCATGAGCTGCTTTCTGAAGGTCAGCAAGTAGTTTTCTCAAAAATTGATCGCAGTTGTGCCCCAGAAATTCAGCAATCGGCGAAGGAGTGTAATATCGGGGCAAGCTTAATTATGCCGTTGCTGTATCAGCAAGTGTATCTGGGGGGCATTAGCTTACATCAATGCGATCGCCCCCGTCAGTGGACAGATGATGAAATTGCTTTGGTCAAAGCGATCGCCGATCAGTGTGCGATCGCTATTCATCAAGTTGAGCTTTATCAACAAGCCCAAAACGAAATCACAGAACGCAAACGCGTAGAGTCCGCCCTCCGCAAAAGTGAGCAACGCTTTCGCGCCCTGATCGAAAACGCCAGCGACATGATCATCATTTTGGATGCCCACTACATCCTGCGTTATGTCAGCCCCTCCGCCAAGCGCATCCTCGGCTATGGTCTGAAAGAGGCGATCGGCAAGAGTGTATTTGACTTCATTCATCCAGACGATGTCCCCTTAGTAACGCAACTCCTAAACCAGGTCATTGCCAATCCAGGAGTCAGCCAGCCCTCCGTAGAGTATCGCGTTCGCCATCAAAATGATTCTTGGTGTATCGCTGAAGCTGTGGCTACAAACCTGCTTGATCACTCAGCCGTAGAAGGGATTGTCGTGAATTGCCATGACATTACCGAGCGCAAAATTGCCGAGGATCAACTGCGCTACGATGCCTTTCACAATCCCCTGACGGGATTGCCCAATCGGGAATTGTTTATGGATCGCTTAGAGCAAGCGATTAAGCGCAGCCAACGCCAGGATAATTGCAAATTTGCGGTTCTCTTCCTCGACTTAGACCGCTTTAAAGTCGTTAATGACAGTCTCGGTCATCTGGTAGGCGATCGCCTCCTCGTCGTTGTGGCACGTCGCTTGGAGCAATGTCTGCGTAGTGTCGATACCGCTGCCCGTTTAGGAGGTGACGAATTTGTCATCTTGCTGGAGGATATCGCTGATATCGATGACGCCACTCAAGTTGCCAACCGTATCCACCAAGAACTTATCCAACCGATCGTTTTAGACGAGCAAGAAATTTTTATCACCGCCAGCATCGGCATTGCCTTGAGTGCGGAAATTTACGACCAACCCGATCACCTTTTACGAGATGCCGACGCGGCAATGTACTGCGCCAAGGCACGGGGAAAAGCTTGTTATGTAGTATTTGATACATCCATGCATCTTCAGGCACGGCAGCGGTTGCAAGTCGAAAATGACCTGCGACGCGCCGTTGAGCGTCAGGAATTGGTGGCGCATTATCAACCCATTGTCTCGCTGCAAACTAATCAGATTTGTGGCTTCGAGGCGTTGGTTCGTTGGCAACATCCCTCGCGGGGGTTAGTTTTTCCAGGTGACTTTATCTTGATTGCCGAAGAAACAGGGCTAATTGTTGCCATCGATCAGTGGTTACTGCACCAAGCTTGCCAGCAGCTACATTTTTGGCAGCAGCGCTTTGCTACAAACCCCCCCTTAACCATGGGGGTCAATCTCTCCGGTAAGCAGTTTTCCCAACCCGATTTGATTCAAAAAATTGACCAAGTGTTACAAGATACGGGTATTGATGGACGTTGCCTAAATTTAGAAATTACCGAAAGCGCCCTGATTGAAAATGCCGAACTCGCCGCCGTGATGCTCAAAGAGTTGAAAGAACGCCAGATTCAGATATACATTGACGACTTTGGCACTGGCTATTCCTCCTTAAGCTATCTGCATCACTTTCCCATCGATACCTTGAAGATTGACCGCTCTTTTGTCAGCCGCTTGGGGGTGGAGGGAGAAAAGGATGAAATTGTGCGAGCGATCATAAATCTCGGCTTGAATCTCCGGTTAAATATCGTTGCCGAAGGTGTAGAAACTGCCGAACAAATGCAGCAGTTAAAGGCATTTGGCTGTCACTACGGACAAGGCTACTGGTTCTCTCGCCCTGTAGATGATCAAACAATCACGAGTTTGATGAGCAAGCAAATTGGGATTAGCTAATACCTAACACTCAAAGGTTCTAATTATGATTGCCTCCCCCCAACAGTCCCACCTCACGCCTGAAGAATACCTCCAGATGGAGGAACAAAGCCCACTCAAACACGAATACATTGATGGGCAAATCTACGCAATGGCAGGAGCAAGCGACCCCCACGTCACTATTGCCGGAAACCTTTTTGCCCTCCTCCGCAGCCATGTCCGAGGCTCTGGTTGCCGTGTCTATATCTCCGATATGAAAGCCCGAATCGAATCATGCAATCGATTCTACTACCCCGATGTCATGGTGACTTGCGACCCACGCGACCAAGAGACACCTACCTATAAGCGATTTCCTACTCTGATTGTCGAAGTTTTATCAGACTCCACGGAAGCCTTCGACCGAGGCGATAAATTTATCGATTACCAAGAACTAGAGAGTTTACGCGAATACGTCCTGATTAACACTAAGCGGCAGCGAGTCGAGTGCTTTTGCCGCAATGATGAAGGGCAATGGATCTTGCAGTTCTACACCCCAGCTCAGACATCATTTCGCCTCCGCAGTATTGACTTTGAAGGAACCCTAGAAGCGCTTTATGAGGACGTGATGTTTGATTGAATATCAAGTTACCAATCGGGAGCGGGGGAGCAGGGGTGCAGGGGAGCGGGGGTGCAGGGGAGCGGGGGTGCAGGGGAGCGGGGGTGCAGGGGAGCGGGGGTGCGGGGGTGCAGGGGAGCGGGGGTGCAGGGGAGCGGGGGAGCGGGGGAGCGGGGGTGCAGGGGAGATGAGGCGATGAGGCGATGAGGCGATGAGGCGATGAGGAAAACTGATAACCTCCTTCATACTTCACCCTTCACCCTTCACCCTTCACCCTTCACCCTTCACCCTTCACCCTTCATACTTCATACTTCATACTTCATCCTTCATACTTCATACTTCATACTTCATACTTCATACTTCATCCTTTCTCCCCGACTCAGAACTCAGGACTCACCGACTCCCTGTAGTTGGCTGTTATTTGCTTTAATCTGCGTGATGTCTTCGACTACACAGGTAACCAATGGGGATTTATTCTCACTGCTCTGGATCAGTGAGCAGGTAATTCGCAACCAAAGAATTTGACCCTCTTTGTGGATAAAGCGTTCTTCTATCTGGTAGGAGGAACGTTGTCCTGATAAGACTTGCTGAAGCAGGGTTTCTTGAGGGCTAGGCTTTTTGGGATTGATCAGTTTAGCAAAGGGATTCTGCTGTAGCTTTCTGGGGCTAAAGCCCAGCATTTCTTGCAACAAGCAATTGCTTTCTACTGCGTAACCTTGGCGATTGAGAATTGCCATGCCAACGACGTTGTTTTCAAAGATGGAACGACATTTGATCTGCTGGTGTCGTAGGGCTTCTAAGGTATGCTGACGGTCGGAGATGTCTTGCAGTTGCCAACGCAGGCGAGTGATTTTTCCCTGCTTGTCTAGGACGGGGATGACTGTCGCTACAGTCAAACAGGTGACACCTCGCCGCCGCTGGAGGTTAATTTTCCAGTTTTTTACGGCTTGAGCGTCTTGGAGTTGGGTTAGCTGAGTGTAAAAGCGATCGCGATCGCCAGGCATGATAAAAATCGCTAGGGACTTGCCGATTAAACGCTTCTGAGAGGTGTTTAGCAACTCGGCAGCACTGAGATTGGCTTCTAGTACCACGGCTTCTAGAGTGGTTTCAATATAGCCGATGGGAGAAGCCTCAAGCATTTCTTGATAGCGTTGACGCTCTATTAAGAGCATTTGACGGGTGGCTTCTAGTTCTGCCAACGCATCGGAAAGGGCTGTTAGACTTTTTAGCAGTACGGCTTGGGGCTGTTCGGGAAGTTGATTAATTTGCTGTAACAACTTTTCTGGAATTTGTTGCAGTTTCCCTGTTCCTTTTTCCAGTACTTTTAGTTGGTGTAAGGTAACGTGTTGAGCGAATAATTGTTCTGTCATGGTAATAGTGAATACTCCTACCAATTAGTGGCGCAGCATCTGCAGGTGAAGTGACCTTTATTCTTGGGTAAAAATTTCTTGAATTTCCCAGGGATATCTTGGTCGGTCTAAATATGGAAACTAAGGAATTTCCATAAATCAAAATTGCACCGACTTGATTATCATTTGTGGAAAACTAACTCACAATAGTGACAAGTATTCCAAAACTTTGTGAATTTCTCGTGACAAATAAATTTAAATTACGATTATTTAACAATGCTCGTGATCATCCACACATTTATAGCTTCGATAGGAAGCCACCTAAGCCATAGTGGGGTTGAAAATGAAAGCTTTGGTCAGCATGATTCCGCTGCTATCAGAATACACTAGACTCGCCCCAAAAAAAACCTTTAGCGAGGATTCCTTGCCTCTTATAGGCATTATCATCTCAAGATTCAAAAATCTACTTTAAGAGGGATGATAGATAAAGAATTGCTGTGAACACCGCTAATTTCAAGACCTGTCAGGATTTATACAACTTAAATATTTCTGAGCCGCTGAGGTACAGCTGTCTAAAAATTATCTTTATTTAATGTTTAGGAGAATAGCTATCTGCTATTTCAGGAGAACCTAGCAGCAGTTTCCCTTCAAGTTATCAGTAATCAATGCCAAGAAAGATGAAATTATGACTGCCAAAAAAGAAATTAGTAGTATTTCTAATTCGCGCATCTATCCGACGTTTGAAATTGTGGCGATCGCGGCTTCAGCGGGGGGACTCAAAGCCTTACAAAAGGTTTTGTCAGTGTTACCAGCAGACTTTCCGGTGGCGATCGCCATCGTGCAACATCTATCACCTCAGTACCGCAGCCTGATGGCGGAAATTCTCAACCGCTGTACAGGTTTAGCCGTCAAGCAGGCGGCTGTTGGCGATCGCCTCAGTGCAGGAAACGTTTATATCGCCCCACCCAATCATCACCTACGAGTCAACCCTGACGGCTCTCTATCCCTTTCCCAAGCCGAGCGGGAGCATTTTGTACGCCCAGCAGCTGAGGTATTATTTCAGACTGTAGCGGAAAGTTATGGGGAACGGGCGATCGCGGTTGTCTTAACTGGAGGAGATAGTGATGGGGAGCAGGGAGTGCAGACAATAAAAGAAAAGGGCGGGCTAGTCATTGCTCAAGATCAAGAAACCTCGCAAGTTTTTGGTATGCCCTCAGCCGCGATCAATACAGGTTGTGTCGATTGGATCTTACCCATCAATGAGATTCCTCAGGCTCTGATGGAATTAGTCTTCCAGGGAAAGTTGAGTATTATCGGAACTAATAAGTAATGAGCGAGCCAGTAAACGACCCTGTATTTGAGGCACTCTTACAGTACCTAAAACGCAGCCGTGGATTTGACTTTACAGGCTACAAGCGTCCGAGCCTGATGCGTCTAATGAAAAAAAGGATGCAGCAGTCTGGGGTGCAAAGCTACGGGGATTATTTAGATTATCTGCAAGTCTATCCGATGGAGCTAAATCAGCTATTTGATTCGCTCTTGCTGAATGTTACGGCTTTTTTTCGAGACAAAGAGCCTTGGGACTACCTACAGGAAGTAGTTCTCCCGCGCCTGTTAGAAATACAGACAGGTAGCCAACCGTTACGGTTTTGGTGTGCGGCTTGTGCTTCTGGGGAAGAGCCGTACAGCTTGGCGATCGTACTGGCAGAATTACTGGGAACGGAGGAGTTTCGCCAGCGGGTAAAAATCTACGCCACCGATCTTGACGAAGACGCCTTGACTACAGGTCGCCAAGCTAGTTATACAGTCAAACAACTGTCCAATGTTTCTGAAAACCTGCGAGAAAAATATTTTGAACAGACGGGGATAGACTACATCGTCTGCAAAGAATTACGGCGCAGTGTGATTTTTGGTCGTCACGATCTTGTGCAAGATGCACCTATTTCTCGCTTGGATTTGCTGGTGTGTCGTAATATCTTGATGTATTTCAACCCCGAAACTCAATCCCGTATTCTTGCCCGCTTCCACTTTGCCTTAAATAACCCTGGCTTTTTGTTTGTCGGTAAGGCAGAGATGCTGCTGACTCACGCCCATCTCTTTACACCGAAAAACCTTAAATACCGCATCTTTGCCAAGGTGCAAAAAACTAGTTTGCGCGATCGCCTACTGATTATGTCAGAATCCGGCAATACAGAAGCCAGCCATCAACTTGTGAACAATCTCAATTTGCGCGATGAGGCTTTTGAAGTTTTAGCACATCCCCAAATTGTTCTAGATGCGGACAATCATCTAGTGATGGCAAACCGCAAAGCCAGAATTTGGTTTGGTCTCAGCACTCAAGATATTGGTCGCCCCTTGAAGGATTTGCAACTATCTTACCGTCCGACAGAGTTGCGAGCGCCCATTGAGCAAGCTAGCAACGAACGGCGTGTAATACAGATTCAGGAAGTGGAATATTCTCAGGCAAATAATCTCCTCTATCTGGACATTGAGATTACCCCCTTGCTAGATGGAGATAGCGATGTTTTGGGCACAACAGTTGTCTTCAACGATGGGTCGCAATACAAATACCTACAGCGAGAGCTAGAGCGTTCGACAGAGGAACTGGAAACTGCCTATGAAGAGCTGCAAAGCACGAACGAAGAATTAGAGACCACAAACGAAGAACTGCAAAGTACCAACGAGGAGTTAGAAACTACTAACGAAGAATTGCAAAGCACGAACGAAGAACTGGAGACAATGAATGAGGAACTCCAGTCTTCCAACGAAGAACTGCAAACGACGAATGAGGAAAACCGCAACCGGACTAAGGAACTGAACCGCATCAATGCCTTTATGGAGGCAATCCTCACAAGCTTGCGACTAGGAATGATCGTTCTAGACGAGCGATTGAGCGTCCAACTCTGGAATAGCAGCGCTGAAAAGTTGTGGGGGCTGCGCTCTGACGAGGCTGAAGGACGTTTCTTCTTTGATTTAGATATTGGGTTACCCCTAGAGCAACTACGGGAAAAAATTCGTACTTGTCAACTAGGAAAGGCAACAGAAGCGGTGGTAGTCGAGGCAATTAACCGTCGTGGTAAGACAATTCATTGTCGAGTCATCTGCACAACATTGATGGTCAACAATCAAGCCCAAGGAGTCATCCTGTTGATGGAAGAAAGAAGCGAGTAAGGATGGCAGGATGAAGGCTTATGGCATAGCCATTGATATCAGTGGAATTAGTTGTGTCAAGGTGAAATTTTTGAGTGATGTCTGAACCACAACAGCAGCATACAAAGCTATCAGAAGAACACGCAAGGACAGCATGTAGGCACGGGAAGGAGATCCAAGAACAGGGAAATTCTTTCCCAGATCCTGAAGTTGGAAAGGAAATCAGCCATTTAGGGGAGCTAGTTCAGGAGCATGGGGAAAAGTCTCTGGCTCATGCCCAGATAGCCCAAGAGTATGCAAAATCACCGGAGTACTCCACTGAGGCAGCCGAAGAACATATTAAGGCAGCCGCAGAACATATTAAAGCAAACGCCGCCCATATTGAGGCAACAGCCAAGCAACTAGAAAAAGCCCAGGAATTTCTTCAAGAATCCCAGAGATCCCTTAAGCAGAGTAAAAAGCGATCGCCTATCTCTGAGCAGGAGTAGGGAGCATCCTGGCAAGAGATATCTCTACACCACCCCTTGTTGAGAGTTGCAGGCAAAGACTGTAGGGGTGAGGTATAAAAAATACCACCCAATTAAGTAGGCACAACTAATTAACCGCTACAGATTGATCCCTACATAAATGGTAGTTCTGTAATTAAGATGGGCATTCTTAAATTAATACAGCGATGGCTTCGAGATAGAAATCACGAGGCGTGTAATGTTAGCAACTGGTAAACCTGTGGATGTGGATGAACTTGAGCAGCAGATAAAATCTTCCCAGCGGCGCTTAGACGAAATGCTACAAGGGGCGGAGCATTTGCCGCCATGTCAGCGCCAGTCCCTCATGAAAACGCTGCTAGAACTGACGCAGACAATCCAGAAAATGCAATCGACCAGCGAGGAACTGCGGTCTAATCAGGAATTGCAGACAACTCGCTTGGTTGTAGAAGCAGAGCGATCGCACTATCAAGAGCTGTTTACCTTTGCCCCCGACGCTTATCTGGTAACGGACACCAAAGCCCTGATTCTGGAAGCTAACCCAGCCGCCACAGAGCTATTACAAACCAAGCAGGAGTTTTTAATTGGCAAACCCTTGAGCCTGTACGTAATTGAGTCAGCGCGTCAAGATTTTCGTCAACGAGTGCTGGCGCTGCAAGGGGGAGAAAAAGTCAGTGCTTGGGAAATTCTACTGCGGCGTCAACCGGGACAGTTGGTACCCGTGGAAGTTACTGTCGCCCTCATCCAAGACTTTGATCGGCAGGTAAATCGTTTATGTTGGCGGCTTCAAGACATTACAGAACGCCAACGCTATACAGAATTAGAAAGCGATCGCTATTGCCTAGAGCATCAGCTCACTGAACAAACAGCCGTGATGATTGCCGCTAACCAATGGGTTCGCCAGGAGAGCGCAGAACGCCAACAAGCTGAAGCCGCACTCCAGCAGCACCTACAAAAAGAGCGCTTAGTCCGCGACATCCAAGGGCGAATTCGTGCTTCTCTGAATTTGGTAGAGGTGCTGAACACAACCGTGGTGGAAACTCGGCAATTTTTGCAAGCTGACCGGGTAGCGGTCTATCAAATTGAGTCTGATAGTTCGGGAATGGTGGTGGCGGAGTCGGTGGCTAAGGAATGGAGCGCGATCGCTGGTTCCAGGGTTGATGCGGCTTGGTTTAAAGAATCCATCGCCCTCTACCGGGAAGGCAACCCTAGTGCCATTGATGATATGACGCAGCTCAGTTTTCCTGAAGAAGTTGTGGAGTTTTTGCAGCAACAGCAAATTCAAGCGGGTTTAGCCGTACCCATTGCCTACAAGGGTCATTTTTGGGGAGTATTGATTGCTCATCAATGTTCAGCACCACGCCATTGGCAATCCGCTGAACTAGATTTACTGATGCAGTTAGCCGATCAAGTGGCGATCGCGATTCATCAGTCGGAATTGCATCAAAAATTAACCCAGGTTAATGCCGATCTCGAACGCCAAGTAGAAGAACGCACCGCCGAACTCCGACGCGCCCTAGAAGCAGAAGCGATACTGAAACGCATTACCGATAAAGTGCGGGACAGCCTGGATGAAAACCAAAGTCTGCAAACCGCTGTGCAGGAACTGACCCAGGGACTGAAAATCTACGGCTGCGATACGACGTTGTATGACCTAGAGCAACAAGTTGCCACTATTGCGTTTAAAACCACATCTTCAGGCTCGACTCCTCAAGGCGACATAACTATTTCTATGTCAGACTACCCAGAGGAATTTGACCAACTCCTGCAAGGTCAGCATTTCCAGTTTTGCAAGTTACTACCGGATAGCTGGGGTTCTGTCGCCATCTTCGCTTGCCCGATTTTTGACAATCAGGGTGTATTAGGCGATCTGTGGTTATTCAAGCAAAAAAGAGCCGCCTTCCAAGATTGGGAAATCCGCCTGGTGCTGCAAGTGGCAAATCAATTGGCGATCGCCATTCGCCAATCACGACTCTATCAATCGGCTCAAGCCCAAGTTGAGGAGCAACGAAAACTCAATCATCTTAAAGATGACTTTTTGAGTAGCGTTTCCCACGAACTGCGGACACCGATTACCACAATGAAAATGGCGCTCCAGATGTTAGCGATCGCCCTCAATCGTCATCATTCTCTATTTACTGAATTATCAAAACCCCCTAGCGACCAAAATAAGGTAGCCCGTTATTTTCAAATCCTGCATACCGAGTGTGAACGGGAAATAAGTTTAATAGATGACTTATTAGATTTGCAGCACCTAGAAGCGGGTGTTTACCCCTTGCGCTACACGACTATTCAAATTTCAGACTGGCTTACCCAAATAACCGAAATCTTTGAAGAACGCACTCAGAAACGCCAGCAACACTTACAAGTAAATATTCCCGATCAACTACCTAACTTATTTTGTGATTCTGTTAGCTTAGGACGAGTATTTACCGAATTACTCAACAACGCTTGTAAATACACACCCTCTACAGGAATTATTACCATTACTGCCGAAGCACAAGCAGAAACAATACAATTTAACGTTACTAATTCCGGTGTTGAAATCGCCAGTAACGAGCTACCTTTAATCTTTAATAAATTCTATCGAGTTCCCAATGTTGACCCCTGGAAACAAGGCGGGACAGGACTAGGACTTGCCCTCGTCAAAAGACTCGTCACCCACCTAGAAGGCACAATTGAAGTCGAAAGCGTCTCTAACCAAACCTGCTTTACGGTGACGTTACCGCTCCACCGCCCCACTCCCAGCGCTTAGAGGCTGTCTCTAAAGAATTGCAAATCCCTGGAGATCCCCCTAAATCCCCCTTCAAAAGGGGGACTTCCAAGAGATTTCGTTCCCCCGTGATATCAAAAGCAAAGCTTCCTCTGGCTTCCCCCCTTTTTAAGGGGGGCTAGGGGGGATCTATCCCATCCTTAGGCAACCTAGCCAGTTAAGATTACTTTAGAAACAGTCTCTTAAGGATAAACCGCGTCAACCATTAGATAAAGGTTTTAGCTCTGACTACAAGCCTTCAAAATCAGACCCCAGCCCTGACAACGAACCTATTAAAAAAATCCTACATTGTGTGGCAATGTAGGATTTATTCTCTGCTAATTACTTAATCAAGGATTGAGTAATTTAAAAAGATTATTTTCTCAAAATCACCCAAAGAGCATGAGCGATGCCAGGAATATAACCTAAAAAGGTTAAGAGAAGATTGATCCAAAAATCTGTACCTATTCCCACTTGCAGAAAAACACCCAGTGGCGGAATAAAAATTGCTATTAAAATTCTAAAGATATCCATGAGCAGTTTCCTTTAACGTTAGATTATTTGTAGCCATTCTGCGGTATTTATGCATCTATCTGGAGTCATAAATGCAAATATTAACCACCGCTAATTTTGGCTTTATAACCAAGAGCAGTCAAATTTTCTAGCAATTTTTGTGTATGATCGCCTTGAATTTCCAAAGTATTTTCTTTAAGCGTACCTCCACTACCGCACTGCGCTTTCAGCTTCTTAAGCAATTCGGCTAAGGTTTCCGGCTTGAGCTGAAAGCCACTAATAACCGTGACCGTTTTGCCTTTGCGTCCTTTCCGAGATGCCTGGATTTTCAGGTTTTGTTGATGGGGAGGAAGTTCCTGAACGCCGCGTTCAGTAGCGCCTGGGTTGCTGCTGCCAAATTCTTGATAGGCAACGCGATCGCTTTTAGAGTTGTTTGATTGGCGTTTGGACATAACAGATGAAGTGTGAAGGATGAAGGATGAAGGGTGAAGTGTGAAGGATGAAGTGTGAAGGGTGAAGTGTGAAGGATGAAGTGTGAAGGGTGAAGGATGAAATTAACAATCCCTTGTTTAATTTTTCTCTCTATCCCTACATCTTTCCCTACTGTATCCCCTGCAAGAATAGAGAGATGTTAGCTCACCCCAAAATTCTTATAAAATTGGTTCAGTTATCCCTTCTAAATTTATCCCGTGACCACGACTCCTCTATCTCCCAATCAAGCGACTGATAACGCCCCCGTACAGCAACCCGATGGACTCGGTCGGTTTGGACGCTTTGGCGGCAAGTATGTGCCGGAAACGTTGATGCCTGCTTTGAGCGAGCTAGAGGCGGCATTTCAAAAATACTGCAATGACTCTGAGTTCCAAGCTGAGTTGCAAGGTTTGCTGCGGGACTATGTAGGACGCCCTAGCCCTCTCTACTTTGCTGAACGCCTCACCTCCCACTACGCCAAGCCTGATGGTAGTGGGGCGCAGATTTACCTAAAGCGTGAAGACTTGAACCATACAGGCGCTCACAAAATTAATAATGCTTTGGCTCAGGTGCTGCTAGCCAAGCGCATGGGCAAAAAGCGGATCATTGCTGAGACAGGTGCAGGTCAGCATGGTGTGGCAACAGCAACCGTATGTGCCAGATTTGGGCTGGAATGCGTTGTTTATATGGGCGTTCAGGATATGGAACGCCAAGCCCTGAATGTGTTTCGGATGCGGTTGATGGGGGCAAAGGTGTCACCTGTTACCGCCGGAACTGGGACGCTGAAGGATGCCACCTCGGAAGCAATTCGGGATTGGGTGACGAATGTTGAAACTACTCACTATATCCTGGGGTCTGTGGCTGGCCCTCATCCTTACCCGATGATGGTGCGGGACTTCCATGCCGTGATTGGTCAAGAAACTCGCGCTCAAGCGCAGGAAAAGTGGGGCGGCTTGCCGGATATTCTCCTCGCTTGTGTGGGCGGTGGCTCCAATGCGATCGGGCTGTTCTACGAATTTGTTAAGGAGCCAACGGTACGGTTGATTGGCATTGAAGCGGCTGGGGAGGGCGTGGACTCTGAAAAACACGCCGCAACGCTAACTCTGGGTCGTCCGGGTGTCCTGCATGGGGCGATGAGCTACTTGCTACAAGATGAGGATGGGCAAGTTATGGAAGCCCACTCTATCAGTGCGGGACTTGACTATCCTGGTGTCGGCCCAGAACATAGCTATTTAAAAGATAGCGGTCGGGCGGAATACTACAGCATCAGTGACCAAAAAGCCCTGGATGCCTTTAAGCTGCTTTCTCTGCAAGAAGGGATTATTCCGGCGTTGGAAACAGCTCACGCGATCGCTTACTTGGAAACTCTGTGTCCGCAACTCACTGGTAGCCCTCGCATCGTCATCAATTGCTCAGGACGCGGTGACAAGGATGTGCACACGGTGGCAAAATTTCTCGATGTAGAAAGTTAATCTCTTCAACTGTGTAAAGTCTGTCCGCAGCTCTATTGGCTGGGGATAAGAAACGAAGTCCGCCTGTGCGGGCTTTTTTTGTCTCGTATAGCGGCGACTTTAGCGATCAAGGCTAGGGCAGGTTTTCAAACTCCCCCGTTAAATTTAGATCCCCCCTAGCCCCCCTTAAAAAGGGGGGAACAGAAATCTTAATCCTCCTTGTTAAGGGGGGAACAGAAATTTTAGTCCCCTTAAAAAGGCGAGAACAGAAATCTTAGTCCCCTTTATTAAGGCGGGAACAAAAATCTTAGTCCCCCTTAATAAGGGGGATTTAGGGGGATCTCCAAGTTTAAAAACACGCCCTAATGGGAACCGAGACTCTTGGCTAACGTCTTTTCAAGGATTGACTGTTGCGCGCGATCGCCATCTAGTCAAACGGTGCACTACCAGCAAATCCTAGACGTATGAACTAACATGCACAAACAATTAACAAAGCTTGTTCTCGGAATCCTCATGATTGCTGGTGGAGTCACAGGTTACGAAACACTCTCCAGTGTTAACAAAGACGTTACCCGCCCCTTATCTGCTAACGCCGCTCCTGTGACGAAAGCCACAACTTCTACTTCGCCCAGTGCGATTGAACAATCGGTTCACGCCCAGATTAATCAATACCGTCAGTCTCGCAACTTACCACCTCTGAGCTTAAATTCCACCATCAGCCAGCAAGCTAGAGCACATAGCCAGAATATGGCAGCAGGTCGTACAGCATTTAGTCACGATGGTTTTAACCAACGGGTAGCCGTAATCGGTCAAACGAGTCCTTATCGCAGTGCTGCCGAGAACATTGCCTACAACCAAGGTTACAGCGCTCCCGGAAAACAGGCAGTAGAGGGGTGGCTAAAAAGCACAGGACATCGTAAAAATATTGAAGGTCAGTTTGACTCGGCTGGCATTGGCGTTGCCCAAAATGCTAAGGGTGAGTATTACTTTACCCAGATCTTTATTAAGCGTCGGTAAGTATTAATGCAAGTGGAAAACTTTCAAGTTTGCGATCGCGACCTCTCGGATCAGCTTCTCTCTGTGTACCTGAGCGCAGAAGCCATTGCCGTAGATACAGAAACTATGGGGCTTTTGCCTCTACGCGATCGCTTGTGCTTAGTGCAGATCTGTAACCCTGAAGGATACGTGAGTGTCGTTCGCATTGCCAAAGGACAAACCGACGCTCCCAACCTCAAACGACTCATGGAAGCAACCAACGTCTTGAAAGTTTTCCACTTTGCCCGCTTTGATGTTGCCCAATTGCGCCACCACCTGAGCATCTTTGTCACCCCCATCTTCTGCACCAAAATTGGCAGCAAACTCGCCCGAACCTACACCAATCGCCACGGACTTAAGGATTTGGTGCAAGAACTTGAGCAAGTAGAACTCAACAAACAAGCCCAAAGTTCCGACTGGGGAAACGCCGCCAATCTCTCCGAGGAACAACTCAGTTATGCTGCCAACGATGTTCGCTACTTACTCAGCGCCCAGCAGAAACTAACCGCCATGCTAAAGCGCGAAGAACGCTTTCAACTCGCCCAGCAGTGCTTTGATGCTTTACCCGTGATGGTTTCTCTAGATCTGCTGCAATACAAAGATATTTTTGAACACTAAGAACTCCAACTGAACCCAACTCTGGCAGCCTACTTGGAGCGCCATCCTTAAGGTTTAAAATTCCGGCGAGGAATAAGGACAGTAAACGTTAAGTCGTCAGAGTCGCTGGCGGAATTGACTCAACCGGATAGCCCACTGCCTTCCACGCTGCATGTCCACCTCGAAGTTCCGAGATGTGAATATATCCCGCTTCCCGCAATTGGGCAGCAGCGATAGAGGTTTCCTCATCAGTTTCGCCGTACACATAAATATCCCGCGCCAAGTCGAGACTATTTAAAACTCGACTAATTAATTCGCTCATTGGTAGGGAAATTGCCCCCAAAATGTGGCTGATATTAAACTCATCGCGATCGCGTACATCCACAATCGTGAGGGCAGGTTCACCCCAATCTAAACGCGCTTTCAGGTCATATACGCGAGACTGGTTCTGTAGAGGCGGTGGCGTCGGAATCAAATCAGATAAGTCAATCATGTGTCGGAAGAATCCTTACCATGTACGGTACAGTTCTTTGCAATGTAACAATAAAATTTAAAATCTTCAAATTTTATGTAGAAATCTTGACCAAGTGTCTCTAATAAGCAGTGGTAACTACTAACTGATGAGATTTAAATCTATAGGTCAATATCTCAAAAAAACTTACCTCTACCCGATAGCAGAGAAATAACCATTCTAAAGACATAAGTAATAATACTGCTACCCTAAAAAGAAGACAGGGGAGCAGGAGAGAAACAATAATCTCTTTTACCGTTATGATATTCGGCTGCAACTGTACCCTAATAAATACAACTAAGCAGAATGTCACAGGCGTTAGCAACTATGAAGTTTTCATTGGCTTCAACCCGCGCCAGAATTGTATTATTCTTTGGTGCCTTTTTATTAGCACTATTTAGCGGGCTTTTTGTTCAGACACCCCCTAGTCTTAGCCAGTCGCCACCTTCCATCAATTCAAAACCGATTGAGCTTACCCAAGGATGGCAGTACCGCTGGGGCGAATCTCCTGTTGATATTGAAGGGGTGCCAACTTGGATTCAGGAAGACACCTTAGACTCTCAATGGCAAAGCTTTAAAGTTCCGGGGAAACTCTCCGTTCCGCCCGGAGAAAAGTTTATTTGGCTACGCGTTCCCTTACCAGACGGACTATGGCCCTACCCTAGTTTGTATATTCGAGGTATTCCTTACCTACTCAATACCTATCTCGATAGTCAACTCATCTATATTTTTTACGATTTAGAGCCTTCTGGGGCGGCAGAAATTAGAGATGAAAAATGGCCAATTGTTCCGTTGGAACCAGGTTTTGAAGGGAAAACTCTATTTTTCAAAGCTTATGCTGCCAATGATCCCACTTTGGCAATTGGCTTATTCAATCAAGTAACGATTGGCGCTCAACCTGACTTAATTAAAAACTTAATTATTAAAGATATCGATCGAGTTATTTTCGGATTTTTCTTTGTCTTCATCGGGTTATTTCCAATTTTAGTTTCCTTAAGAGGAAAACTTCAAAAACTATATTTATCCTTCGCTTTTTTGGCAATAGTTGTCGGGGTCTATACAATCGCCCGGACAGAAATTATCCCTTTAACTTTTAACAAATTTTTATTTTGGAAATATATTGAATATGCTTCATTTTATTTAATCCCTGCCGGAGTTTGCGCCTTCTTTGAGCAGATTTTTGGCAGAGGGTACAAATCGATTGTCTATCGCTTACTACAAATACATCTAGGTTTTGCCCTGATGGCTTTTCTTTTGGCAGGCACCCGTATTGTCCCCTGGAATTACACAATCTATCCCAATCACATCCTAACGATAGTGAGTGCAACGACTTTAATTGTTCTTGCTATTGGCAAATCTTTTAAAGGAGACATAGAAGCGAAACTATTTACACTAGGATTTGCTGCTTTCTGCCTCTCTGCCATTCACGATATCTTAGCCTATGTTTTTTATATTTTCCCTTGGCATGTAGAACTTTATTACTGGGGAATGTTCGTTTTTGTAGGATTTTTGGGGATTATTCTGGAGCGTCGCTTTACAGAGGCGCGTAAACGTCTACATGCTTACGCCGCAGAGATGGAAGAAAAGAATGCCGCTTTACAGCAAATAGATAAACTCAAAGATGAGTTTTTAGCTAATACTTCCCACGAACTGCGAACACCTTTAAATGGAATTGTCGGTATTGCCGAATCGGTGATTGATGGCGCTACGGGAAAACTCCCCAAGGCAACGGTTCTTAATCTTTCAATGATTGTCTCTAGCGGCAGAAGATTAACTCAGCTCGTCAATGATTTATTAGATTTTTCTCAACTTAATCACAAAAATATTGAATTACAAACCAAACCCATAGGGATGCGAGAAATTACTGATGTGGTCTTGATTCTCTCTATTCCCCTGATCGGCAAAAAATCTTTGCAAGTCATTAATAACATCGCTCCTGATATTCCTGCTGTGAATGCTGATGAGAATCGGGTACAGCAGATTTTGCACAACCTGGTTAGTAATGCTATTAAATTTACAGAAAGTGGCACGATTGAAGTCTCTGCTCAAGTTATCAATGACTATCTAGAAGTTGCCGTCAGCGATACAGGTATTGGCATCTCAGAGGATAAACTGACTTGCATTTTTGAGTCATTTGAACAAGCCGATGGCTCAATTGCCAGAGAATATGGTGGTGCGGGTTTAGGATTATCAATTACTAGGCAACTCGTACAACTGCATGGCGGTACGATTCGAGTTAACTCAACTATTGGTAAAGGTTCTCAGTTTATTTTTACCTTACCTATTTATCAAGGAGAAGCCTCTCCAACATTTAATCTGAAGCAGCTTTTGCCTCAAGCTTCAAAGCTAAAAGATTTGATGGAAACCTTCATCAATCCTGACGATAATAATCAGGAGCAGTTAGACTTGCCGACGCCAACTCAGGGAGAATTTAAAATACTGATTGTTGATGATGAGCCAGTAAATTTGCAAGTCTTATTCAACCATCTATCGCTGCAAAAGTATGCCATCACTCAAGCGACTAATGGCGTGGAAGCGATCGATATTATTGATAAAGGTTTTCAGCCAGACTTGGTTTTACTGGATGTAATGATGCCGAAAATGACAGGTTATGAGGTTTGTCGAATTATTCGTCAACATTTTCCTGCCCATGAACTGCCGATTGTGCTACTAACGGCAAAAGACCAGGTTTCGGATTTAGTAGAAGGATTTGGTGCCGGGGCAAATGATTATCTCACTAAACCGTTTTCAAAAAGTGAACTTTTCGCCCGCATCAAAACTCATATTCGGCTTTCTAAAATACATCTAGCCTCTAGCCGCTTCGTTCCCTATGAGTTTTTGAGGTTTTTGGGGAAAGAAAGTATTGTGGATGTTCAGTTAGGTGATCAAATTCAAAAAGAGATGTCGATTCTCTTTTCTGATATTCGGACATTTACAACGCTTTCGGAAAGCATGTCGCCCAAGGAGAATTTTGACTTTCTGAATGCCTACTTGAAACGGGTAGGCCCGGTGATTCGCAACCACAATGGTTTTATTGATAAATATATTGGGGATGCAATTATGGCGATTTTTCCCAATACAGCAGATGAGGCGTTGCAAGCGGCAATTGAGATGCAAAAACAGGTGACGCTGTTTAATGTTGAGCGGATGGATGATGGCAACCCAGCGATCGCGATCGGCATTGGGCTGCATACTGGGACTCTCATGCTAGGAACAATCGGCGAAGAACAGCGGATGGAAAGTACCGTGATTGCTGATGCGGTAAACCTCGCTTCTCGCCTGGAAGATTTAACGAAAGTCTATGGTGCAGGAATTGTAATTAGCGAACAAACTCTATCTCAGCTAGCCGACTCTCACCAATATAACTACCGATTCTTGGGACGAGTTCGGGTGAAAGGGAAAACCACTGCCGTGTCTGTATTTGAAGTGTACGATGGTGACTCAGATGAGGTGCAACGCCTCAAAAACCAAACCCATTTTGAGTTTGAACAAGGCGTGAGTCTCTATCATCAAAAAAAGTTTGTGCAAGCGCAGGAAATATTTCAGCAGCTTCTGCTCAAAAATGAGCAAGATAGAGCGGCAAGGCTATACATTGAATATTGCAAAAAATCCCAGACTACTAGGATTTCAGAAGTTGGGCAGGAATTTGAACCCTTAGGCTGGCAGGAGTCTTGATTAAGGCAATTTGCTTTTGTAACTCCAATTTCCTACCTAGTAGAGACGCTGCATACAACGTCTCTACGTTTAGTAATTCCTGACTATGAAGCAATTTAGTGCTTACCTTGGGACTCTTGGATGCGAGCAACAACGTTATAGTCGCCAGCGCTAGGAGGAGTTAAGGCTTCTTTTCTACCTTCAGTCGGGCCACCAAGAGCTTTCCAGCCTGCCAAGCCACCTCGGAGTTCCGCTACACGAGTAAAGCCAGCTTGACGGAGCTGGGATGCCGCCGTGGAGCTTTCTTCGTCGCTTGCGCCGTAAACATAGATGTCACGGTTGTGTTCTAGTGTGCCTTGGGCACGGTCTACGACTTCATCCATGGGCATTGCTACCGCACCCATGATGTGACCATCATTGAAGATTTCGCGATCGCTAACGTCTAAAATCGTAAAACCAGGCTCTCCCCACTCGAGACGAGACTTGAGGTCATGAGCTGTAGATTGATTTTTGAAATCAGCGGGAGTTGGAGTAACTTCAGGTAAGTTTTCTTTGGCGTCAAGTATTTGTTTTTCGACTTCTGATGACATAAATTTTTATTACCTCTTAATCATTACCTGATAATTTACCAAGAGATGTTTAATCAACCGTCCTTCTTGAGAGGGAGTGCTGAGAACTTATTCCTGAAGATAGAGATAAATCTTCCTGTATCAATCCGTATTAAACCGCGATCCCTATAGGTTTTGCAGCATTTTTGGTAGAGGCGATCGCACTTTCAGGGGATAGTTCCGCTCCTTAATTAAGCGCTTCAACTCATTCACCCGCCTACTTGGTGCCGGATGAGTTGATAAAAATGCTAAATTAGCTCCTTTTTGCTGACCCAGGCGCTGAAAGAAATCAGTTGCCCCCGCCACATGTCCGTAGTTTTTTTGAAGTAATGTTAAGCCGAATTCATCGGCATCTCGTTCTTGAGATTGGGAAAATTCCGCACGACTAACGGCAGTAATTATTGAAGCAGCACCTGATTGCCAAGAACCCCCATCCCCTAAAAACGTGGCTAGCACCAACTGCACCAACAACCCTCGTCCTAACCCCCGCAAATGGTCGCGGTGAGCAAAATGACCTAACTCATGCCCCAAGACCATCATTAGCTCATTTTCTGATTCCGCCTGCTCCACCAATCCCTGATAAATCACCACCGCATCCCCCGGTAGCGCCAACGCATTCACCGTCTTTTGAGGCACGTACAGCACCCGATACTGATGATTTTTTGCCTGTGACGGCGGTAGTTGGGCTTCTAAACGCTCTAAAAGCTGATTCAGGCTATCCTGCGCGGCTGAAGGCGGAGCTTGTCGCTCGTATGCCGGAATCACCAACGCCCCCACTTGTCGCTCTACGCTAGGCGGGATCAGCCAGATGAGAGCGCTAATCAGCCATCCCAACAACCAGATGACCACTACAACAAATCCGGCAAATAGCCCCAGCAGAATCAGTAGTTGGCGGTTACTCGGAGGAGGGTTGCGATCGCTTGAAGTTCCAGAAGACATAACTCAATTCACTTTCGGCCAACATAGATCCATTGATAAACCAGCATTACTCAGTTGCAGGCGGTACAGTTCCGCCAGTTCTTGACAACCTGACCAAACAACTACTTGTCCTTCCTGATCAATCTGCTTAGTGAGTTGCAAAACGCGATCGCTTGTCAATCCAGGAATGTACCTCATCAAGCATTCAGCAACATGATTAAAGCTGTTGAAACTGTCATTTAGCACAATTACTTCGTAAGCTTGGTCAGCCTCTTCAACCGATTTGAGTTCCGTCGCCTCAGAATCATTACTTTGATAAGCAACGCTTTTTGCCAGCGTTGGATTCAGTTGAAAAACTTGCTGATAATCCTCCATTACATGAGGATAATCTCCTAGCTGAAAGCAAGCTAAACTTCGCCCTACATACGCTTCCGCTAAATCAGGATTAATTTGAATTGCCTGAGTGTAATCTGCTAATGCCTCTTGATAATTGCCAAGGCTAGCGCGGACATTTCCTCGTTTAATATAAGCTTCGGCATCATCAGGATTAATCTCCACCGTCTGACTAGAATTCTCAATTCCCAACGCCATAAAATGCTCTTGCAACAGACGATGAATGAAAATATATCCCCCACCAACTTTTTGTAGAAAAGTCTGCTCGGCGGCGTAGTTGAGAAAACCAGCGTAGTTCCAGGGAGCATAGCCTTGACGATAGAGAACAAGACGCAGGATAAAGTGCCGGAGACTGGCTGTACCTCCTTGAGTAAGGGAGAGGATTAAACCGACCATTCCCCCAACTAAGACTAATATGTCCAACGGTTGTCCCAAAGAATCGGCGACTTCAGCTCCTCCCATCAAGCAAAGAATGCCTCCAATGAAAGCAAAAACTGACGCATTCCTAGTAGATTGCCAAATGCCTTGATTAGGAACCGTTGTTGTTTCTAAATCTGATCCAACAAGTCCACCAATCATTACAACAACTAGCCCTGTAACCACTCCCCAAAACAGCCAACCATTCAGCCCAACCCCCACGGCACAAAGTAAGCCATAAGGAAGTAATTTTTGGGCTTTGCTCCACGACCATTTCAGGCTTTCAACAGGCTTTATCTGTTCTACCTTTGTCCCTAATCCCACAATTATGCCGCTGACTATTCCCCACTTTAGTCCAAAGTTTAAATCGCCACCTACGGAGCAGAATAAGCCGATAATTAATCCCCAAAGCACACCACTCGTTAGCCTTACCCCAGTGGCGTACTGTTGGTAAGCCGGGGTTTTGCGTTTGCCATTTCTGAAGAAAGGCAGTGTAAATCCGTCTTTGAGGTTGAGTTGCAACCAACTGGGCTGAATACGCTCGATCAAGAGTACCGTTTGCGACTGCTGAGTCATCCGAAACGCCAGTTCGCTCAACCAGCGTACTGATTGCGCTTTTGAATACCCCTGGCGATTTTCTCGACGCGTCAACATCCGTTCGATGTAAGCATTAAACAGATGTTTGCGGTGTTCTTCAGTCGAGTTTAAACTTGGCAAGTCTGCAACCGACATCCCCTTATAGGCGAGGGTGAGGATGTTGAGCATTAGAGGTGTCGTCACCAACTCTTGCAGGGTTGTGTCCTGTTGCAATAGGGCACTTAGCGCCGCCATTTCCTCACCCCCAGCCGTGAGATAGCGATGCACTTGCTCACTGGTAAGGGGCTGGAGGTAAATGGCACTTTGCAGCCTCAGACGTTCGGGGAGGATTTCGTAATCCTTGAGGCGGCTACATACCACCATCTCAGTTTGTCCGCGTTCTTGGGCAAATTCATTTAAAGCTTGAACACATAATGCCCGTTGTTGTTCTTTGACTTCATCTAGCCCATCCAGCATCAGCAATAGTTGCTGCTTTTTGAGCCACAATTGAGCGGTTACTCTGGGGATTTGATATTGGGTATAAAGTTCTGTAACTAACCATTCATTAATGGTTTGCGCTTCGCCTATCCAAGATGAGAGGTTAAAGACCACCGGAAGTGGCTGGTTAGTATTTTGTTCGGCGCGATCGCATAACTCACGAACCAGTTGCAATAATGTGGTAGTTTTGCCAGAACCCGGTTCACCGAGAATCAGTAGCGATCGCCCTGTTCCCAGTTCATCAAACTTATCAATAACTTTGGTATGGGGTGGCAAAATTTGTCTCGGTGCGTCAGTCGTTTCCCACGCCACACACCAAGGACATTGGATTGTATCCCATCGCTCTTCTAAACCCAGTTCAATCCGTCCCTTTCCGGATAAGGATTTTTTCAATACTCCTTTAAGCCAGTAATTTTTGACCTTATTGAGTAAAACCTGACGATTACGGTAACAATCTCTAGAAAAATCTTCAATGTTAGGTTGAGAGCTTCGTTCTGGAGGTAGCTGTTGAGTCATAGAAGCATCTGGTTAATAGTTCTGCTTTCCTTGTGCAGTTATAACTTCAGCTTAATCACTCTTAGTCGGACGAAACGGATTTAGGAAATTAACTAGCGTATAAAGTTCGCGAGACTGAATCCACAAGCGACCTTGCCCTTTAAAGCGACAAACTAATCCTTCACCCCCTAAAATCCCCGTTCTCAGACCCTTAAACGACAAGCCCCCCAACATCTCAACGTTGTAGTTCAAGGTATCTTCAAACGCCACGATGTAACCCGTGTCCACCACATAATCACCCGCTACCGGAATCTCCAGAATTGCCCCGTAGGAACTAAACCAAATATCCCCTTGACCCGTCGCCCGTAGGAGAAATAAAGACTCACCGCTAAAGAAACCTTTTTTGACACCTTGAAACTTGGTATCCAGTTCAACAGTGGGACTAGCGGCAACAAACCCCGACGACTGCACCATCAAAGCGTTGCCATTGAGGCGGTAGTGCTGAACATCACCAGGAATGCCAGGAGAAAGATATAGTTGCCCAGCTTTCCCTTGAGCCGTAAACTCGCTGATAAATAAGGATTCCCCGCTCACTAGGCGACCCAAACCCTTCATCAACCCCCCGCGCATATTAGATTTGATGTTAATCCAGGAGTCCATCGCCGCCATCGCCCCTGATTCCACTAACACCGATTGATTCGCTTTCAAATCAAGCCGCACAGAGGTGTAAGCCGGGGAATGTTCCAGTTCGTATGCAATTTCATTCATGGTTGTCAGTACTGAGTAGGAGGGATGAGGAATTTAATAAACCGCAGAGGCACAGAGGACACGGAGGTTGGAAAGAAGAGAGGGGATGAAGGGATGAGGGGATGAGGGGATGAGGTGAACCAGTAAGCTCTTTCATACTTCGTACTTCATACTTTCTCCCCTACTCAACACTCAGCACTCTTTTCATCCTTCATACTTCATACTTCATACTTCACACTTATCTTGGTGGTAGTTGCGAGCCAACTTGCTTCCCAAAGGCTGAGGGGTTGTGGGTTTGGCAAAATACTCGACCTTGACCTTTAAAGCGGCAAATTAGTCCTTCCCCACCTAAAAAGGCACCCACCCAACTTGAACCCGCTTTGGAAATCTCAAAGGATAAGCTTTTTTCAAAGGCGACAATATGACCTGTGTCAACGATGTACTCGCCGTTGATGGGTATTTCGTAAATGGCACCGAAGGAGGTGAGGATTAACTCTCCGTAGCCGCTGATGTCTAACCAAAAGACGCGTTCGCCGGAAAAGAAGGATTTGAATCCTTGAAATCCCAAGTCAATATCCACGCCGGAAGCACTACCGAGGTAAGAGCTTGCCTGCACGACTAAACCCACTCCTGTCATCGGATACAGCAGAATATCGCCCATCAATTTCGGTGCCAGGAAGACCTCACCGCCATTGGTGGGAGAGCGAAAGACGCTCATGAACAAGGACTCGCCTCCTACCATCCGCTTCAGTCCGCCCAGAATGCCGCCTCCTTTACCCTGACGAAGGGTGGTGCTGGCGTTGATAGAGCCGCTCATGGCGATCATTCTGCCAGCTTCGGCGACTAATTCGTCTCCAGCATTCATCACAACCCGCGCGATCGCACTATCCGGTTGATGTAAAATATCGACTTTCATTAAAAAACTCTCCTATCTTCGTCTAATCCCTAACGAATTTTTGGGCGGAGATACCGCACCAAGCCCTCAACACTGCGAGACTGGAGGTAAATTAGCCCTCGTCCAGAAAGGCGGTTGATTAAGCCTTCCCCCGATTTCATCGAACCCAGTAATCCGCCTGCTAGTCCGACTTTCATTTGAATTCCCGGCTCATAGGCAACCAAGTGACCGCTATCGACGATAAACTCCCCATTGATGGTTTTGGGCGTCAATCCGCCATAGGCACCAAAGAAGACCTCACCGCGACCGCTAAGCCTCAATTTGAATAGTCCTTCACCGGATATCCAGCTATTGAAACCTGCCCACTGCAAGCCCATCTTTACCCCTGGAGTATGAGCAATGTAGGCACCGGGTTGAAAGCAAATTTCGCCCTCTTTGAGGTCGATTCGGGCAATATCCCCAATGGTGGATTGAGTGAGTACCAGATCCAGGGGTCGTTGGGTGTTGTTGGTGAAGACGTTGACGAAGAGGGATTCTCCACCAAAGAAGTTTTTGAGGAGTCCTGAAATCAAGCCCCCAGAGAACTCCGTTTTCATGGAAATTTGGGCATCCATACTCGTCATGGCACCCGCCTCGGCGGTGATGCTTTCACCGGGGTTCAAGGTGACGAAAATGGCACTAAAGGCTGGCTTATAGCGGATGTCATACTTCACTACGCAATCTCCTGCGGCGACGAGATGTATAAAATCTCTACTAGTCTGGCAAGAGTTTTTCCAGTGTCCAGAAATCTTAATGAAACGAGAAGCACCCTGAGGCGATCGCGCCAATGGTATTAATACATAGATGTTGCACTAATTATTGAAGGTGAAATGTCCCACTAGCAAGCGAATCAAGCGAGCTTTTTCGTCATAAATACGCTGTTCGGGTCATCCGTGTAGTCAGCAAAAGGGTCTCGGTACTCGAACCCATACCGCCTGTACAAGGCTTGTGCTGGGGCGAACTCAGAACCAGCCCCTGTTTCCAAGTTCAGGCAATCGTAAGCACGCCGTTCGGCTTCTTTTATAATGTGTTCAAGAATCTTTGAGGCGACACCCCTACGACAGTGAGCCTTGACGGTACGCATTGATTTGACTTCACCGCTTCTTGTATCTAGTTCTTTCAGTGCCCCGCATCCGAGTAACTCCGATCCCTCCCAAGCCGTCCAGAATGTAATATCGGGCGATCGCAATGCCTCTAAATCAAGAGCATGAACGCTTTGGGGCGGGGTAATCTCATGCATATTTTCGAGATGTTCCCGGAGAAGGTCAGCGATCTTTTTACCTGTCAGGTCATCTTCGCGAATTTGCAACCAACTCATCTCAATTTGCTAAGGCAATATTGCTGAAATAAGCTGGATCTAGATCCCCGACTTCTCGAAGAAGTCGGGGATCTGAGCCGCAAGTTTTGCTTAAATCAGTGCCATTCGTATTAAGTCAGAGTTTAACATGGCGATCGCTCTTTACAAAAATCTGTAGCGATCGCCTCTTATCAATTTTTTTTATTGTTAGTCGTTAAATCTTTCAACTCACAAATTTACCCCATTATTACTTCCTTCCCTGGATAGATGCTTAATACTTTTATTTAAAAATCTCCAAGAAAATGTTAAGGAAACTGAATTTACTTTGCCTTTGTTTACATTCATTCCTGTAAGCAAGCAGTAACCTACCAAAAAAAGCTATCAGTAATAATACGATGGCGAACAAGTGGCGTTCGGCTTGGCGATCGCGCTGGGTTATTGAGACATCAGCTCGCATTAATTTCCCAATTCAAAATGAAAATTAATAAGTCTAGAGGCAGCTCACAAAGACGCCTGAAAAAGCTTTTGAGAAAATTAGGAATTCCTCGTATTTTAGGAATTCTTGTTGCCTTAATCCTCGTCTTCCAATTTTGGGTATTACCTGCCTTAACTCAGCAACCCGTTGTGATCACAATGCTGATGCAAGGTCAGGACTTGTCGAACTGGAGACCCCTTCTTGAGGAATTTCAACAACAAAATCGGGACATTCGGCTCAACCTTATAGAAGGGCCCTTTGATAGCAACCTGCAAGAGAACCTCCTCACCTCCGCCTTTTTGCTGGGAGACTCTCCCTACGACATTCTCAACCTGGATATTGCCTGGGTGCCAAAATTCGCCGCCGCTGGTTGGTTAAGACCCCTCGGCGACCGGGTTCCCCCCGAAGAACTCGCAGAACTAGTCGAGAACAATATCGAGGGGGGGCGCTACAACGGCGAACTCTACCGGATGCCGACAACCTCAGATGCAGGAGTACTCTACTACCGCACAGACCTCTTGCAGCAAGGTGGCTACGACCCCCCCGAAACCTTTGGGGAGATGATCGAAATTATTCAAGACTTGCAAAAGCCGGGAGATACCGACGCCGGAGAGACTGATTGGGGTTACCTCTGGCAGGGCAGGCAGTACGAGGGTCTATCTGCCATGTTTGTTGAGGTAATCGAAGGCTTCGGCGGCTTCTGGGTCAACCCAGACACGCTGGAGGTAGGTCTCGATCAACCTCAGGGAATCGAGGCAGTGGAATTTTTACGCAGCACCATTACCCGTGGTATCTCTCCTCCTGGTGTCACTACCTACGGAGAAGAAGAAACCCGCCTGTTGTTTCAAAGTGGTGAATCGGTTTTTCTACGCAACTGGCCTTATGTCTGGAGACTAGCGAATGCAGAAGGTTCAGATGTCAGGGGCAAGGTAGGTATTCGACCAATGGTGAGTTCCGTGGGCAATAATGGCGGTTCCTGCTTGGGCGGCTGGGGTTTAGGAATATCCTTAACCGCAGCTCACCCTGATGAGGCATGGCGTGTCATTGAGTACATGACTAGTAAGGAGACAATGCGGCGATTTGTTCTAGAAACTGGCTTGCTCCCCAGTCACAAAGACCTGTTTACAGATCCAGCAATTGTTGCCAAATACCCCTATTTCCCGCCACTGTTAGAGGCATTGCAACAATCGGTTCTACGTCCTCCCATTGCTCAATATGCTCAAGCTTCTGATATCTTGCAGCGCTATCTCAGTGCCGCTTTTACAGGCAGTATGACTCCAGAACGAGCCATGCAGGCGGCAGCGGCGGAAACCCGCAACTTACTGGGTAGATTAGCCCCCGCTCAAGCCTCACAAAACCCAGTGGAGGCTCAAAAGCTAGCAATTCGCTCTTAATCATCCTTCACCCTTCATACTTCAGATGACTACTGCACAGGTAAAAGACGTAATTCGGGAACGAGAACAGCGAACTGGCTGGTTACTGGTACTGCCAGCAATTATTGTGTTGTTGCTGGTATTTGCTTATCCCATTGGGCGGGCGTTTTGGTTAAGTTTCTTCACCCAAAATCTTGGCACCCAGTTGGAAACAGAATTTTCTGGCTTGTCCAACTATGTGCGGATGGTGGGCGATGGGCGCTTCTGGCAAACGATGTGGAACACCACTGTCTTTACCACCGCCTCTGTTTTGCTGGAATTAGTCCTAGGGGTGGGTATTGCCCTGGTACTCAATCAATCCTTTCGAGGACGGGGACTTGTCCGGACAATTACCCTCATTCCTTGGGCGTTGCCTACAGCCTTGATGGGACTTGCTTGGGCATGGATTTTTAACGATCAATTTGGTGTAGTCAACGACATCCTGCGCCGCTTGGGAATAATTGAGCAGGGTATTACCTGGCTAGGAGATCCCACACTGGCAATGATTGCTGTGGTTTTAGCTGATGTTTGGAAAACAACACCGTTTATCGCCATTTTGTTACTAGCGGGGTTGCAATCAATTTCCAGCGACCTCTATGAAGCGCATTCCATTGATGGGGCGAGTCCCTGGCAGAGCTTTTGGACGATCACTTTACCGCTGTTGATGCCCCAAATTGTGATTGCCCTGTTGTTCCGGTTTGCTCAAGCCTTCGGGATTTTCGACCTGATCCAGGTAATGACAGGCGGTGGCCCTGGGGGTGCGACAGAAACGGTTTCCCTTTATATCTACAGCACCGTGATGCGCTACCTAGACTTTGGCTATGGGGCGGCGCTAGTGGTGGTGACTTTTCTATTGCTGATTGCTGCTGTGGCGATCGCGGCTTATTTCTTGTCTAGGTCTCGCAGCAATGCCGCTGGAGCGCGTTAGTTTTCTCCCCCTTATTGTCTTCTAGTGAATTACTGACCTATGGCTGTTGCACAAAACCAACCCGCACAAGCATCGTCAAGCTTCAACTGGCGGAAAATTATTTTACCCCTCTCTGTCTTTTTGGTTGTGGTCTTTTTCACGGGGCCAGTTCTCTGGCAGTTGTTAACCTCATTCAAAGTGAATGCAGATATCTCTGCCGTTCCCTCTGTTTACTTCCCCCGTCGGCTCACCTTCGATCACTACCTATCTTTGTTCGGCCGCCGTCCGTTTACCTCATATATTTTGAATAGCGCTTTTGTGTCCATCACTTCGACACTACTAGCGTTAGCGTTAGGCGCACCTGCGGCTTATGCCTTGGCGCGGCTGCGGTTACCGGGAGAGAGATTCGTCCTGGCTGGGGTTCTGATTGTGACGTTGTTTCCCGCTGTCCTGCTGTTTTTAGGACTCTTAGAAGTCGTCAGAGTGACTGATTTGGGAAACAATTACCTCGCCCTAATTTTGCCTTACACGGCGATTAATTTACCGCTGACTATTCTAGTGATGCGGAGTTTCTTTCAACAACTGCCAAAAGATTTGGAAGATTCGGCGCGGGTCGATGGCTACAATACTGTGCAAATGTTGCTACGAATTGTGCTGCCAATGACGCTTCCGGCATTGGTAACAACAGGGATTCTCACCTTCATCGCGGCGTGGAATGAGTTTATTTTTGCCCTAACATTTATTACCCGTGAATCGATGAAAACTATCCCTGTCGCCACGGCGCAGTTAAGTGGGGCATCCGTGTTTGAAATTCCCTATGGCCCAATTGCGGCGGCTACAGTCGTGGGAACGTTGCCCTTGGTTGTACTGGTGCTATTGTTCCAGCGCAAGATTGTCCAAGGTTTAACGGCTGGGGCTGTTAAGGGATAATTTGGCTGATGCTTGAGTTTTCAGTTATTAACGTTATATCGGCAGAACGAGGCAAAAAGTGTGAATTCTGTGGGATAAGAAATATACATTTATTATTCGCGATCGCCTTTTTAATAACTGAAGACTGTTTTCGAGAAAATTATCCCACTTCACAAACAATAACAGCGAAATTTAACCCATCAATCGCACTGGCAATAAGCAATCAAAACTATGGCTAAACTTGAACTACATCATCTCAACAAAACTTACAATCCGAAGGTGATTCCCGTCAAAGACATCAGTATTGATGTGGATGAAGGGGAGTTTTTGACACTTTTGGGGCCATCAGGATGCGGGAAATCAACGCTTCTGCGACTAATTGCAGGATTGGAACCCCCAACTCGTGGCAACGTGCTGATTAATGGACGCGATGTTAGCCATGTTGCCCCTGGTAAACGCAATATTGCCATGGTGTTCCAAAGCTATGCTCTCTACCCCCACATGACGGTATATGAAAACATTGCCGCTGGTTTGAAGTTGCGAAAAATACCGTCTGAGGAAATCAAACGGCGGGTTGGGGATGTTGCCAACAAGCTGGGACTGGAAAACTTAATGGATCGCAAGCCCGGTCAGATGTCAGGGGGTCAACGGCAGCGGGTTGCCCTAGGACGGGCGCTGGTGCGTGAACCGGATGTCTTTTTGCTAGATGAACCGTTGAGTAACCTAGATGCCCTGTTGCGAGAGCAAGTGCGGGCGGATTTGAAACAGCTTTTTGAATCTCAACGGGCACCTGTGGTCTACGTTACCCACGACCAAACGGAAGCGATGACCCTCTCAACAAAGGTGGCGGTGCTACAGGATGGCAACTTACAACAACTTGATGCCCCACAAAACATTTACCTGCGTCCGGCAAATCAGTTTGTAGCGGGGTTTGTGGGGAGTCCGCAAATGAATTTACTCACCCTGAACTGTAAAGGCGATCGCGCCGTCTTAGGGGATTCCACAATTTTGCTGCCGAAGTTGCCAACTATGCCGTCGCAAATCATCATGGGCATTCGCCCAGAAGATGTCTCCCTCGCAGAACCAGGGGCGAGGCAAACTGTTCAAGGTCGAATTTTCCTCGTAGAACACTTGGGGATGCAGAACTTAATCAGCGTGCGGGTAAAGGGGGCAGAGTCCACAAGGCTCCGCGCTTTGTTGCCAATCAATCAAGCATGGGAAGGGGAAGAAGTCACCCTCTCCATTCCCGATGAGTCGATTCACTGGTTTGATGTGGGAACAGGCGATCGCATCCAAGGTCAGCCACAACAAATCACAGAACCAGCCACTCGTCCTGAATCCCTAGGTTTGCGAACAACTGGTGCTTAAGGCAAAAAAGCAAGGGTTGTGGAGATGTACTAGAGTCCCGTGCGATCGCATCTGAGGACGACAGTTACAAGGAATTGATATGAACCTGCCACACCCCCTTACCAATCAACCTTGCCGGAAGGTCACGCAAAAACGGGATTCGGAGGAAAAAGGGGGGCTTAAAAGCCTGTTTTGAGTCGAGAGCAGGAACAACAATCCGGCGCTGAATTAAGACTTGGAACCCTTGGATAATTCGCGTCGGTATTTCCCTGCGGCACTGAATTGCGGCTAAATCTTTCAGCCGCACCTGACCTGAGCGTAGGGGTTCTGCCAAGACATTGGCAGCAACAACCGCATCTTGGATCGCATAGTTGATCCCTACGCCAGCCACCGGTGACATTACATGTGCCGCATCCCCAATTAAAAGCAATCCCGGTTGATACCAACGCTTCACGCGGCTAGATTCAATAGCCAGAAATGCCACCTGTGACCAATTTTCCAGGTATTCCAAGCGCTGACGCCAGCTATTTGCGCCCTCGCCTAGCTCTGGCATCACCTCGGTAATCGATTCTTTCATGGCTTGTAAACCTGCTTGCCGCAATGCCTGATAGCTACCCTTGGGGATGAAGTAGCCAACCTGCCAATGGTCAAAGCGCTTGAGCAAAATCAAAAAGCGCCCGCCAATCGTAGAGCCGATAGATTTTTCTGGATCGCCCTCCTGACAAGGCAGACGAAACCACAAAACATCGATGGGTGGCGAGGTTTTGACTGGCTCTTTCCCAGCCAGTTGGCGGATACGAGAGAATCGTCCATCGGCACCCACCGTTAGGTGAGCGCGGATCTCATGCCAGCCACTCTGTTCCCGGTAGCGCACCCCTTGGACTATCCCATCTTCTTCAATCAATTCCTGCACATTCGCACCCATCACTAGCTGAAAATGGGGGTACTGTGCCGCTTCCGCCATGATCATCTCCAGAAAATCCACTTGGGGCAACATCGTTAGGTAGGGATACTTGCTCTTTAAGCGCCTGAAGTCAAACAAGGTAAACGCCCCTTCGGATGTCCTAAAGGTCAGCTGAGAAACCTTAGCGTGACGTAACTGTAGCAAGCGCTCCGCCAGTCCGATTTCTTCCATGATTTCCATCACCGAAGGGTGAAGTGTATCGCCGCGAAAATCACGATCAAAATCTTTATGGGCTTCTAGGAGTATGCAAGGGATACCCTGGCGTGCCAATAGAAGTGCTAAAACAGCCCCTGCTGGGCCACCACCAACAATAACACAGCTTGTTTCCTGCACACTTTGAATCTCAGGGGTGGTCGTCGAGGCATCAGGGTACGAGGAAGATGAGATTGTTTCCATGGGAGTACCTATTTAGCGATCGCTAAATTATTCTCCCCTCCCCCGCCCATCATTGAGCACTTTCTTCAAAGACAAAGGTAGCCGCAATGAACTTTTTCCCTTGTTGTAGCTAACTTAGACGGTGGCTTAGTTCGTAGCCGCGAACTTTATTTAGTCGTCAGGCTTTTTTTAGGAAAACAATAGAACCTCTCATCTGAAGGCATCTAACATAGGGTTGACCGCGAAGAAGTTGCTTGGCTCAGTCAGAGTTGAGGTCTCCATACTTCCAGTATTCCCATACTTAAACCCGATTTGGAGGGTCGCTATATATGTCACTTTTGTAGAGGCGTTAGTTCTCTACAAATTCTGAATCTTCAGAATTAGGACGCTCAACCGCTAGGTATTTCGCAGTGCTTTTACCGGAGCGAGTTGGCTGGCTCGCAACGCCGGGAGAAAACACAGAACCCACCCCAACAAGTAACGCGGAACCCAAGAACAACGCGACTGTTTCAATCTCAAATTCCTAGGGCAAGGTAAAAGTATTTGCCACGACAATAGTAATTCCGTGTACTGTAGCGATCGCGGCTCATCTTTAGGAATAAAGCAAAGCTTTGGCGAGCGAGGTCTTCGAGGATTTTCAGTTTCTCTGCTTCCGCCGTGAGTTCTTCTTGAGCTTCAAGCTGAGATTGGATCGCAACGAATCTCAACTATAAACCCATCCGGGTCGTAGCAATATACCCCTCTCCCCGTCGGACGGGTGACAGGCCTTTCAGCAATGGGAACTTCACAACGCCGCAGCACCTCAACCGCTTGGTCAAACAACTGCGGCTCAATGTCAAAAGCCAGATGGTAAGCACGGGTAAAGCCACGACTAGGATCGGAGTCAGGGGGCGTTAAATCCGGTTCCCAAAATAAGTCTAGAATCGTGCCGTCGGGAGTTTTAAAGTTAGCGACTTTCCCTGCTGCCACTAACTCAACAAGCGTTGTTGGAACCTCATCACCTGTCAGTTCGTGCAGACCAAGAATTGTCCCATAAAAGTGACGCGAAGCTTGCATGTCTTTCACATTCAAAGCAATGTGGTGAACGCTGCGTAACATTCCTGGGGTCAGGGCGATCGCTTGAGACGGGGGGATAAATACCATATTCTGTTGAAGTGTGAAGTATGAAATATAAATAAATTCAGGGGCTTGAAGTTAGGATGTCTTGATAGTTCGGCGACTAAACGGCTTACTATAATCAGATATTTCCCTTCTATCTCATATTAAAAAAAAGGGCTTGAGGCTATTGATGGACTTTCACCTTTCATCCTTCACACTTCATCCTTTTTCGTGGTGTTAGGTTGCGCTGCGCTTAACCCAACCTAACAAATCATAATTAATCAGCCGGACATGATATGAGGCTATTGATGGACTTTCACCTTTCATCCTTCATCCTTTTTCATCATCCGTGCCTGTTTCACCATTGCAATTAACGTGTGGTGAGCATCTTCTGCATCTGCAAGTACATGGTCAAAGTTGATGCGAAGAGGGATTGAGTTCCCGTTGATTTGGGCGGTGAGGTTCATTCCCTCAGCATCAATGCTTTCCATTGTTGCCGATGTGGTGCTAGAAGCCTCACCATAAACTTTGGCATAAAGTGCGATCGCCTCCGCGTGATCCTCGTTCATGTGCTTACAGATGCGATCGCTGATTTCTGGAGAAAATTGCTCAGACATAGGATAGGTTCACAACTGCTCGACAAAATCCGCAACCACCTTAACAAATTCGGCGGTGGATTCATAGGGTAAAACATTCCGTCCGGAAATTTGCTTACCTTCACCATTGGGCAGATGTTGTACGTATTGCACCAGGCGTTCGTTTGGGGTTTCGGAACTCCCCCGACTACTGATGCTGGAAGCTTCCTCTCCGAAGACTACTAATGTGGGTTGAGTAATCGAGGCGATCGCTTTTTCATAATTGTCTCGCCAGAAGCCAGCCAGGAATGAAAACACAGCATGGCGAGTGCTGGGATCTTCTGCACCAGCTTGCAAGCTATTTAGCCATTGCTGATCAACGTCAGCCTGATCCTCAAATAGTTCGCGCTCAGAAAAAGATTTTAAAAACTGACGACGACGGGCGTAACGGTAAAAGGCAGAACCAAGGGGGGAATCCAAAAGATTCCAGATCGCTTTTTGTCGCCACTTAGGAGTGTCTGTGGTGATCAGTTGCCAAGCCGGAGGGCCCGCTAGCACTAAGCCCTGCACTAAATTTGGCTCTTGTTGCATATTAGTCAGCGCGATCGCCACAGGTAACAATGCTCCTTGCACCACCACAACCACAGGAGTCTTCACCACCGTCTGCAAGAAGTGCTGTAACTGTTGCGCCCAATCTTGCGGCTCGTAGGCAACGTGGGGCTTATCGCTTTCACCACATCCAAGTAAGTCGGGATTGTAGATTAAGTTCGTCTGTCCCTGCTGGTACCATTGCTCACAAAATGGCTGCCAAAACGCATTGGATAAGCCAACACCAATGGGATGAATCAACAGCAAGGGTACGCCGGAAGCCTTTACAGAATCAGTTGGGCTGTAGAGCGAGTAAGCACAGCGATAATCCTTCCAAGTGTAGAACGGTGTCTCAGGCTTCGCTCCTGGCGCTTTTGATGGAGTTGTAGGAGAGTTCGTTGTCATAGTGGTTATAAAAGAATACTTTTACGTAAATATTGCCTCTGCTGTTATTAGTAAGCGCTTACCCCCTGATATTCCCCTCTCACTAAGGAGGGAAATCAGAATGACCACAACATCCGCTTCTTTGCTCTCCACGGCTTTGCGGACTTCGCGGACATCAAAATCTGCCCACAGGGCTTTGCGCTGAATCTGGGGGAAGATCCCTAGGTGGGTCAAAATTTGCGCGGCGTATCTGCCAGAGTCTAGTTGTTTTGTGGAAATTGCTACCGTTTTGATGCGATCGCTCGCTAAATCCTTAAAGTCCGAAATGGCAACCGGAGCGTTGGCAAGGGCAATTAACCTCGTTCCTCATTTTTTATTAGTGTGCCTAAGCGAGCGGCTCCGGTAACAGGGCTAGCAAATGTATTCATCTCCAAATCAGCGTGGAGACTACTTTTCCCCAATCGCTGTGCTAACCACGGCAATACCCACAATCTCAACCCACAGATAGCTTCCAATTACATCCCCACCGAGAACTGAGCGGCATCACGTTATTGGGTGCTATACAATCTTAGGAATGGCTGGAGTGGCAACTCTAACTGGAATAGTAATGACAAACTCAGTTCCTTGACCGGGCGCTGAAATGCACTCAAGCTGCCCCTTGTGTTTTTCGACAATGATCTGATAGCTAATCGGTAGACCTAAACCCGTGCCTTTGCCAACTGGTTTGGTTGTGAAGAAAGGATCGAACAAGTGGTCTTTCACCTCCTCCGTCATTCCCAGTCCGTTGTCAGCAATGCGGATGCAGACGCGATCGCCATCGATTAGTTCTGTGCGAATGCCAATTGTGGGGCGATCGCCCTTTGTCCGACTGGCTTCTGATAACGGACAACTCACCATTGACTCCTCTAGTGCATCAATGGCATTCGCCAGCAAGTTCATGAACACCTGATTCAGTTGTCCCGGATAACACTCAACTTCCGGTAGGGCACCATACTCCTTGATCGCTTTAATATCGGGACGATCTGGCTTTGCTTTCAGGCGATGTTGCAGAATCAGCAGCGTACTATCGATGCCTGCATGAATATCACATAGTTTCAATTCAGATTCATCAAGCCGCGAAAAATTCCGCAAGCTCAACACAATCTCGTAAATTCTGTCCGTTCCTAATTTCATGGAGGAAAGCGTTTTTGGCAGATCGGACAGGAGAAAGCTGAGGTCAATGCCTTCTGCTTTCTCTTGCACTGCTGGCACTGGGTTAGGGTAATGTTGCTGATAGACCTGAAGCAGGCTTAGGACAGCCTGCATGTATTCATCGACATAGACAATATTCCCCTGCACAAAATTAATCGGATTTTTGATTTCGTGGACAATCCCAGCAACCAGTTGACCTAGCGCCGACATTTTTTCGCTATGCACTAATAGCAGTTGTGACTGTTTGAGCTGGGTCAATGCAATGGATAACTCTGCAGTTCGTTCTGCCACTCGTTGTTCGAGTTCCCGGTTGAGATGATAGAGCTTTAAGTGAATATTGACACGAGCCAGCACTTCTTCCTGTTGGAAGGGTTTGGTAATGTAATCCACTGCTCCCAGCGATAGACCTTTTACCTTGTCCGTAGCGTCGGAAAGTGCGGTCATGAAGATCGTTGGGATATTTTGAGTGGCTGGCGAGGCTTTCAAGCGACGGCAGGTTTCAAACCCATCGACTCCTGGCATCATGACATCCAGCAGAATTAGGTCTGGAGAGACGGATTGCAGCCTCTCCAGCGCACTTTCTCCACTTTTGGCAACTAACACTCGATACCCTGCTTGTTTCAGCAACTCGAACAGCACTTTGGTATTGTTCGGATTATCATCCACAATCAGAATCAGACTCATTGGATGCGGACTCATGCTCATGCCTAAACGGATTGTTCAACGTGTTGCTTGACAAATTTGAAAATGGCTTCGTCATCCATTACTTGAACAAACTGGAGCAATTGTTGAGCAAAGAGTCGGTAGCGATCGTTAAGTTGCATCAGTCGGTTTGCTTCTTGTTCAGTGCTATCAATATCACCAATGCGGGCAGCCGCGTACAGGGCTTCTAGTTCCTCTAAAGGAGGACTGATTATCCCCGATGAAAAACTTGCCTCAGCATTGGCTGAAAGTTTTGCCGGAGCGTTATCCGTCTCATAAATCCACGATAGATTCAAGTGTTGACGGAGTTGCTCCATCAGTTCGTCAGATTGGACAGGTTTGGGAAGAAAATCGTTGCAGCCTGCTTGCTGACTTTGCTGGCGATCGAAGTTAAACACGCTGGCAGAAGAGGCAATAATTGCAGTGTTTTGGAATTCCGGCAGAGAACGTAACTGCTGCGTCATCTCTAGCCCTGCCATAACAGGCATTACCAGATCGGTGATAATCAACTCAGGTTGCCACTCAATGGCTTTGTCGTAGCCTTCCTGCCCGTTTACTGCTTCCAGCAATTCAAATCCTAGCGGTTCCAGCAGGTTAACAATCACCGATCGATTTTCCCAACGGTCATCAACGATCAAAACTTTTTGTTTCTCACCTTCATATCCAACGATATGGTTGGCAGATTTACCCACGTCTGGCTCAACCCACTCGTCGGATTCTATCAGTTCTACGTCAAACCAAAACTTACTCCCTTGACTGGGACAACTTTCGACGTTGATTTCACTGCCCATCATTTGCACGATTTGCAGGCTGATTGCCAATCCCAGTCCCGTTCCTTCTGCCATCCGTTCTTTATCCCCAACCTGTTCAAACGGTATAAAGATATTCTGAACTTGTTCCGGGGTCATGCCGACACCCGTGTCTTCGATTTGGAAGCGAATCTTCTGGATTTTGGCTTGGGGATTTTGAAGGGCGCTTTGCGCCGTTGCGCTAGAGGATTGGTCTGATTGTTGGGCATCGATGGCGGGGGATTCTGCCATAATGCCAACTTTGAAGGTAACGCTGCCTCGATCCGTGAATTTGATCGCATTGCCCAGCAGGTTAATCAGAACTTGGCGCAGGCGCTTTTCGTCGGCACAAACGGCAGTGGGCAAATGGTTAAGGGTTTCGTAGGTGAAGCAGATTTCCTTTTGTTCGGCTTTGATGCGGCACATTTCCACAATGCCATTGAGAAAAGAGGCAAGGTGGAAGCTTTTGCAGGAGAATTCCAGCTTGCGGGCTTCAATTTTAGAAAGATCGAGGATGTCGTTAATCAGCGTCAGGAGATGAGAACCGCACTGGTGAATGATCCCAATGCCATCTTTTTGTTTCGGATGCGCTGTTCTGTCACGCAGCAGAATTTGAGCATAGCCCAGGATGCCATTCAAGGGCGTGCGGAGTTCGTGGCTCATGTTTGCCAGGAATTCACTTTTGGCTTTGTTGGCGCTGTCAGCAACTTCTTTAGCTTGTTGCAGTTCAGCCGTTCGTTCTTCAACTCGGTATTCCAAGTCTTTGTTTGTCTGTTCGAGTTGAGACTGGATCTGTTGCAATACTTGCAGGGTTTGCTCTAGCTGCTGCGTTTTTTGTTGCAGGGCTTCTTCTGCTAGCTTGCGTGCCGTGTTGTCTCTGGTGAAGCAGCGGGTATGGATAAACTGACCGTTCTCGTCTCGGTAGACGCTGGAGTCAATCAGAACGTACTTAGTTGAGCCATCCTTACACACCATCTTGGCTTCGTAATTGTGCAGGATTTCGTTGGCAATGAGGCGGCGGAGGATGTCGTTGATGGTGTTTTGGTCGGCATGAAATTTAGCGATGTGTTGCCCCACATATTCTTCTGGAGCGTAGCCCAGCGACTCTAATTCAGATTTGTTTGCCCATAAGATAGTGCCGTCGGGTCCAACCCAGTGGAGGCATACCGCACCGTTTTCTACGAAATCGGTCAGCTTCTCAAATTGATGATGGAGTTGTTCTTCAGAGAATTGTTGCATAGCTATCTCATTTCTCAATCCTAGGACTCAACTATAGGGTTCCCTGAAATCTTTTTGAACTAACAGGCTCTTGTAAGCAACCCACGGCTAAAAGCGCGTGGGCTTCAGCCCGGATCAAGCCAATCTAAACAAGGGTAATTGCCCTTAAGCGTAGACAAGCTATCCCTGGACTTCCGGGGAGACTTACAGCTCCCCCAAG